>Ga0214170_1000170_pt1 | contig 27986 bp, 24 predicted proteins | sample TroBogEpilimnion_2_FD_153008 | JGI IMG/M metagenome (GOLD analysis project Ga0214170, IMG submission 153008) | Freshwater microbial communities from Trout Bog Lake, WI - 27JUN2007 epilimnion | ecosystem: Environmental > Aquatic > Freshwater > Lake > Epilimnion/Euphotic zone | place: Trout Bog... | reverse complement strand
CACCTGGTACACAGTGGCTCCAATGCTCCCTGCAAAGGTCGAAGAGCCTGTACCCTGACTTGTCGTGTTTCCCGTGGTTACAAGATCACCGTAGTTGGTGATAGTGGGCATATCTACTAAACCGTTACATTATTATTTATTCTCAAGTCTTGAAACTCTTTCTTCAAGTTCCTTTACAGCTTCTATCAAAAGTGCTGTCAAGTTTCCATACGCAACTGATAATTTTTCGTCTTGCTCGTACACAACCTCGGGGAGAACCTCTATGACTTCCTGGGCAATGACCCCTGCATGTCGTTTAGTATCCAACTTATCTGTTCGATTAAACGTGTATCCATTAATTTTTGAGAGCTTATCAAGTGCTCCTCCAATCTTTTTCAGGTCAGTCTTAACCCGAGAGTCTGAAAAGGCAACCACATCACCTGAACAGGTAAGAGTTCCACCGGTAAAAGTAAGCGTAGAATCTCCTCTGACTGTTGTTGATGCACTGTAGTAAGCTACGTAATTTGATGTAGAAGCTGTGATAGTTCCGGATCCAGATGAAGCTGTTGCCCATAAAGTTCCTGCAGCAGCCTTCGTAAGTACCTGATTCGTGGTACCAAAACTTCCCGTCTGGTCGGCAATGTTACTCGCATACACGTTCGTGGTCTGAACAGAGTTCGAGGCATACACGTTACCCGTGACTCCAATTCTCGGACCGCCAACTGCAATTGCGAAACCTCCAGCGCTCAGAAACTGCGTAGCCGTGACGTTCCCAGAGGCGACCACGTTCGTTGTCTGGAGAGCGTTCGAGGCATAGATGTTGCCCGTGACTCCGACGATCGGACCACCCACAACGGGCGTGAAACCTCCAGCGCTCAGAAACTGCGTAGCAATGACGTTTCCAGAGGCCACCACGTTCGTTGTCTGGAGAGCGTTTGAGGCATAGACATTGCCCGCGACTCCGACGGTCGGACCACCAGCTGCAATTGCAAAGCCTCCGGCGCTGAGAAACTGCGTAGCCGTGACGTTCCCAGAGGCGACCACGTTCGTTGTCTGGAGAGCGTTCGAGGCGTAGACGTTTCCTACAACCCAAAGAGTTGGTCCGGAAGCTGGTGTTGCAGAGGCGGTTCCGATGCCCACTTGTTGTGCATAGTAAATAGGATTTCCAGACGTTCCCGTCCATTGAGACCCGGACGCGGGAGTTGCCCACAAAGTTCCTGTAGCAGCCTTAGTAAGTATCTGGTTCGTTGTACCAAAACTCCCCGTCTGGTCGGCAATGTTACTTGCATACACGTTCGTTGTCTGGAGAGCGTTCGAGGCGTAGACATTGCCCGTGATTCCAAGAATTGGACCACCTGTTACAGACGCAAAACCTCCTACACTCAAAAAACTTGAAACAGCCGTGTTTATGTGAAAAGCGTTTGCAGAAGTGAGAGCGTTCGAGGCGTAGACGTTGCCCGTCACTCCGACGGTCGGACCGCCAACTGCAATTGCGAAACTTCCGGCACTCAGGAACTGTGTGGCTGTTACGTTCCCAAGAGCAACAACGTTCGTTGTCTGGAGAGCGTTTGAGGCATAGACATTGCCCGCGACTCCGACGGTCGGACCACCCACCACGAGCGTGAAACCTCCAGCGCTCAGAAACTGTGTAGCCGTCACGTTCCCAGAGGCCACCACGTTCGTTGTCTGGAGGGCGTTCGAGGCGAATACGTTTCCAGTCACCTGAATATTCGAGTTAGGAGTAGACGTGACCCCAACTCCAATATTTCCTAGTCCGACCAAATTTCTATAAAATTGAGTCGATGATGACATTACTAGTAGTGTGAAACATTTGTTTCACGCGCCGAAACATTTGTTTCACGCGCCGAAACATTTGTTTCAGACCGGTCGAATAATTACATATGATCCTGTATACGCTTGTGTGGCGACGTTTGTATAGGCCGTTTGGTGAATATTATCAGTCTGATTATTCGTCTCATAGTCTATGTAATAGTACTGAGATGTGCTTGTGACATACACGGGGATTGTTACAGGCCAAGGATTCACGTCTCCAAAAGGGAACCGGTAACAGTATGACCAAACGTTCGTGACGTTTGAATGAATGTCTGCGCTGTTACTTGAGAGAGCAATTGTCTTGATACCTGTATCGGCTGTTATGACAGCCGTGATCATGTATGGACCCGTCTGATTAAACCTGATACCTCCGTTTGCTGTTGGTGCGTTAATAAGTGAGCTTGTCCCGTACGCGTTCCACCCTGTGATACCCGGAAGAGGGGCGAAAAGCGTGTACAAGTTCGAAGTAATTGTTCCGACAATGTTTCCTGTCCAACTTGCTGTTGCATTGAGTGAGTACGTCGCGTTCAAGTTCATGAAAATACCAGACGATGCTGGAATAAACGAGTTTGTCTGTAAACTTGTGACATTTGCCGTCGTCACGTTAAGCGTTGTGGCCGTACTGGCGACGATACCCGTCGCCGCCTGGAACCGTGTACCGTCATAGTATACGACACCACCTGTCGTTCCGTAACTCGTCTGGTTTGTACCACCCGATCCTATGGGTATGGTCGAGACGGATGCGACGTTCGATGTTCCCTGGGCTTGAAGGAAGCCTCCAGAGGTAACGCCTCCAAGAATCAAATTTCCAGTCTGAATTGAGTTGGAGACGTACAGGTTCCCAGAGACTGTGAGGTTTGCAGTGGTCACGGACGTTCCAACACCCACTTGGGGAATGTAATAAATCGAAGACCCTGAAGAACCGGTCCACTGGGATCCGACAAACCCGACGATATTTGTCGTATAAATGTTCGCTATGTTGGCGACGGACAAGTTGGAAGTTCCTTGGACGTTCAGTGTTCCTGTCAAATAGGCGTTCGTGGTCGTGAGGGCGTTCGAGGCATACACGTTTCCAGAGACTGTCAAGTTCGCCCCGGCTGTTGACGTTCCAATACCCACCGGGGGAACATAGTAAATTGTTGAACCAATTTGACCTGTCCACTGAGATCCGACAAACCCAACGATGTTTGTTGTGTATATATTGGCTATATTTGCAACGGACAAGTTGGAAGTTCCTTGGACGTTCAGTGTTCCTGTGAGATATGCATTCGTGGTCGTCAGTGCGTTCGAGGCATACACGTTCCCGACCACATGGAGGTTTGAACCCGGGGTTACGGTCCCAAGACCGACACGTAAATTTGGATCAAAATAGGCTGTTGACGTTGCACCGAGACCTCCAGTATACAACGTAAGAGCGTCGTTTACTCCTACAGATAAACGTCCATTCCCTACTGTACCCTGGACGTAATCCATCACGATACCGTCAGGGAAAGCGCCACCAAATGTACCCGTTGCTAAAAATCCGTTTGCAGCCGTCGACGTGTTTGAAACATACACGTTTCCATTCACGGTCACACCCGTAACAACGAGACTCGTTCCAAAGGCTGTCACGTTTTGAGTAATGATGTTTGATATATTTGCAGTTCCTTGAAGGTTCAGAGATCCAGAGAGGTACACGTTTGTCGTCGTGAGACTGTTTCCAACGACCAGATTGGACAAGATACCGACCGAGGTGATGTTTGGTTGAGCAGCGACCGTGACGCTCTGCGCCGTGGGGACCGTCGAAACGTTTGCACCGTTCACGTTCGAGATTCCAGAGCCGTTCGAGGCCACGAGCAATCCCTGGATTGTGAGTCCAGTCAGGGTACCCACGGACGTGATGTTCCCTTGCGCGGCAACCGTCACGCTCTGCGCCGTGGGAACCGTTGAGACGTTTGCGCCGTTTATGTTTGAAATACCATACCCGTTTGAGGCGACGAGCAATCCCTGGATTGCGAGACCGGTCAGTGTACCCACGGACGTGATGTTCCCTTGTGCGGCAACCGTCACGCTCTGCGCCGTTCCAACGGTTGAGACGTTCGAGCCGTTTACGTTCGAGATTCCAGAACCGTTTGAGGTGATGAGCAATCCTTGGACGTTGAGACCTGTGAGGGTACCTACACTCGTGATGTTGGTCTGGGTCGCAAGTGTCACGCTCTGAGCTGTTGGGACCGTTGAGACGTTCGAGCCGTTCACATTTGAAATTCCAGACCCGTTTGAGGCGACGAGCAATCCTTGGACGTTAAGACCAGTCAGGGTACCTACACTCGTGATGTTCCCTTGTGCTGCGACCGTCACGCTCTGTGCCGTTGGGACCGTCGAGACGTTTGCGCCGTTCACGTTCGAGATTCCCGAACCGTTGGAGGCGACGAGCAATCCCTGGATTGTGAGACCCGTGAGCGTTCCTACACTCGTGATATTGGTCTGTGCAGCAGAGACCACCGACTGTGCCGTGGGGACCGTTGATACGTTCGAGCCGTTCACATTTGAAATTCCCGAACCGTTTGAGACGACGAGCAAACCTTGGACCGAAAGACCAGTCAAGGTACCTACGCTTGTGATATTCGGTTGAGCAGCTTGGGACACGACGAGGGCCAGAGTTGCTTGAGCCACATTTCCAGTCACGTTCGAACCCGTGAGAGCCGAAAGAGCAGAGCCGTTTGCTGATACGTTGGACACGGAGATGTATGAAGGTAAATCCGCGTTCACGAGGGCGCGAAAGGATGGAGCACCGGCCGAGCCAACAGACGGGCCGGCAAACACATAGTTTTGGGTCGCCCCAGTGGCCGTCCCTGTACCGCCCGACGAGATACTCAGGGGTGTTCCAAGGGTCAATTGGTCTATGGAAGCGCCTTGTGTGACACTCAAGGCATACCCGTCAGAACGAGCCTGGTGAATTGCCACGTTCCCGTTCGGGTCAACAACCATAGCAAGGGTCGTGTGATCATAAATCTCGAGTGCGTTGTGTGTATGAGCAATAGTCTCGTTTTGATTCACGTACAGAGCAGTCGCAGATCCCTGATTCACGATACTCAGAGAGTTTGATGCTTGTGTATTTGTAGCCGTAATGATAAAGTTTCCTGTCACAGTCAACGTATTTGCGACTAAATTTGAAAAGGCTGCATTACTTGTGCTTGTTAAGGGTCCATAGTGAAAGGTTGAACCGTTGACGACAAGTGTACTGAGCGTACTCGTCCCGTAAACGTTCAAGTCTCCAGCCACATTACTGTAGCCCATCTATTAGAGTCTGTCAAATTTTTTCCCGATATATAATACCAATGTCCAAGATCGCCGCCTTCATTGTCTTTTTCCTGGTTGCCAACCCCATGACCTACGACCTGACCAGCAAGCTGCCTCTGGTCGGCGGATACATCGAGGACGCTCAGGGCAAGCCGACCCAGGTGGGTGTGCTGATCCACGCCCTGGTGTTTGTGCTGGTGATGCACTACGTGTGGATGATGATGAAGAAGTAAATTCACATACGCTCGACGTGTATTGCGTCATTGTCAATCGGACTCTCCGAACACTCGATGACTCGCTTATCTAGCTTGTGAATCGCTTGTGTAATATCATCAACATAGTCCCAGGCAATTGCACATTCCTTGGTCTGTTCATAACGTGCGCACAAAAACTGAGCATGCCGAATCGCCAGACGGCGCTTCTGAAGCAAATGGACCTTTGCGGGCATGTACAATGGAAGACTCATATTTGTGTTTACTCAAGAGAATTGTTCTAAAACAGATTGAATAGCACTTTGAAAAGCCTTTTTCACATTCTTAAGACCTCTGTACTCTGATAGGTGCGCAAGAAGCGCGGTACACAAGTCTTGAGCGTTTTGTTCCTCTTGGTGACTCAGGGACCAGAGATACATTTGTTGATCAGGGGTAAGTTCATCCCATGATTGTTCAGCACGTGTCCAGATTTCATTGGGATCCGTCTCGGGTGTCCAGTGCATCTTGACCCATCCACACATGTGTTTGTAGGCAGGGCGGGACAGAAGGGGAGCATCGCCTTCACCCTTTGAGCGCTCAAACACATGTATGGTTTCGTAATTTTCATCCAAAATATGGAGAAGACCGTCAATCTCTTCTAGGTGCATTTGACCTGAATGAGATCAACTTTTAAAAAATGAAGCATACGACACAACGTTCGCATTTGAAAAAACACCGTTTGTTGTTGGAAACGGAATGATTGGAGTGTTCCCTGAGCGCGAGAAACTCATCTACTTTAATTCCAGAGTAAAAATAGATGTATCTTCTTCTGGCTGCACACATGTCGGCGAAAAATCTGCCCGCAGATTTTTCCCCGTTCAAGTACTCGGGTGCGTGGTATGAGACCATGAGTATCAAGAAGGGGTTTGCCGGTTTTGGCCAAGCGGACTGTATGGACACCAGAGGCGTCTACGAATATAACAGTGACCGAGACGAACTGGACGTCCAGACGGGGTGTCGCCACCTGGACGGCCATGTCAGTGGAATTAAAGGTGTTGTGACGTGTCCAAAGACGGCGTCAAGTAGAGGCGTCATTGCTTGTTCATTACGGTTTCCATCCGCGCCGTTTGTCCCTCCTGCAAACTATACGGTTCTCGAGACGGACTATGACTCGTATGCCATCGTCGAGTCCGGTCTCGGTCCAAAGAGTGCTGCACCCTTTGTCCAGGTCTATTCTCGGTACTCGCGCCCTGGTATGCGGTTTATCGAGGCCAAAAGGGAGCTTTTGAAGCGTTGGGGCTATGACCCTGATGATGTCCATGTGACGGGCGTCACGCTCGAGGGTGAGCCACAAGTCAAGTCGAGTTTAGAAGACTTTGTGAGGTAGGGGCGGACAGTCGACCTACGGCCGACTGGACTTCCTTCCAAAATTCCTAAGGGGGAGGTTTGTGGTCCTATGACCACCAACTCCCGTCCTTATTTCCTAGAACGAAAGAGGAAAACTCCCTTTTGGTTTTAGGAAATGACAACAACTTTTACTTTACAAACCTCAAAACCCCCCCTTAGGAATTTTGGAAGGAAGTTTAAAAGGTTCCTCAGTGTGAAGTAGTAATGAGTTGTTCAGTCACATGGTGTGACCAGTCACCCTGCATGGTGACCGGTATGTGCCGTATGCACACCCAGGAACTCGAGGTGGGTGACCCGAGGCTGGGTCCAGTGGTCAAGTTCCAAAATTCTCCGGGACACTCAGGCGGACCTGGAGCTTTGAGGAATTTTTTCTTGGTCACTGACAAGGATGGTGACGATCAGTTGTCCGAAGTGCCAGAAGACCTTTACCCACGAGTACATGTCCAAGGCTCGGGACCAATTACAATCGCACCAGAAACGCAAGAACCCATGTGATTCTGGTACGTACAAAATTGAAAAAGTTGCAAAAGGTGTTGTACCCGATATGGAACACTTGGACCTCACGGGAGTCGTCGAGTGTCTCGACCCGAATATCAGGTATTGTCACGTCGCTTCGAGAATATTCAAGCACATCTTGGACCGAACAAAGTTTGCAGTGTGGCCAAACACGAAACTGAACGAGGTGTGGTTCAAGGAGGGCGGGATGGTTCATGTGGCGAGTCCGGGCGTGTTTCTCATGCACTTTTGGTCCATCGTATTTCAGCAAAGGGTCATACCTTTGTTGGAACGCGATTGGCCTCAATTTCATAAATACAAAATCGAAATTCAACAAGGAAAGGGACACTGGGACTTTGTGCGCGCCGAGGCGTATCACGTGGGTATGATGAACGCGTTTATGAAATCAGATATATATCGTGATCTCAAGGCGGCTATGTGCGGACACCTGAAACAAGTCCCGCGGTCAGAACGGGTGCAAATCAAAATCAATATGGGTGAAGCATCGACTGTTATGGATGCTATTTTTGGGGTCTAGCAGAGCTTCGCGGGACGGGCAGATGTCGAAGACTCTGACCCGGACTAGATGTCCTCATTCCACGTCAGAGCTAATGAAACATTTACAGTTGGCGTCGTTCCCGAAACACTCTGGACATTTGCTGTAAAAACAATAACATCACCAGGATATGCAACGGATTCGTATTCCTCAAAGTCCAATTGTTGGGAAGTACCGACTGCAACGTTGACGTCGAAACCAGTTGCACCACCCGTTATTCCTGTGAGTTGTGTTGTATTTGAACTGAGTGTCGATTGGCCATAAATGTTGGAACCATCCGCGCCACTCTGATTTGTTCCGCTATACGGGACCCAATTTGTAATGGAAGTTGTAGGATTTCTAATCTGACGAATGTTTATAGTCGTTGGAGCGGGACTGACTGTAGTCGCACCCGGACCACCTCCTATCGTTGCGTATCCACCAGACGATATGCTAAAGTTACGAAGGTGAATTTGGCTTCGACATGGAATAACGTTCTGTGCATTTGTTCCAAAATATGTCGCGTTCTTTATGGCTAATATCATCGTTTCGACACCTACAGAGAGACTTGTGGTTGGTGCAGAGTACAAAGCCCCACGAGGCCCACAAAAGTTTCGGATTCCTTCCAAAAAGTGCGAACCGGAAGCACCGTTTATGGTTATAGTGTTTGAACTCGAGGCATTGTTCGAGTACCAGACGAGTTGCATGGTCGGGTTCTGGAAGTTTGGGAAGGCTGAGTAATTTACGGCCGGAATTTGATGGACAAATATGAATCGACCCGTTGCCGGATTCTCGACGTACATGTTAATGTCGCCAATACTCTGGAACTGAATCTGATACTGGTTCAGGACTTGTGGGTTCAGAACCATACCGGACTTGGTTCCACCGTTCACAGAGTCTTGGTTCCATTGAGACTGCGGGATCCAAGTGTCCGTACCCGTCGCTCCGTTACGCCACAAGATACTGAACGTTGAAGGACTTGCGGCGTTTCCGTACCCAAACCCTATAAAGTCAATGAGGGTCGTCGTATTTGCAAGAGCAAAACCGAGACCGCACAGCTGTTGCGTCCCAGCCGCCGGTTGGTTAAACAGTGCCGTGCTTCGAGACATGGAACCTTGGCCCGAGCGGTACTTGACAAACTTCTTGGCGTTCAAGAGACACGAGGAAGCACCCGACGCGCCGTTGGATGTACACTTGAGGAGCCCGCTCGATGCTGTGACCGTGGCGTTGGACCCCTGGACGTTACTGGTCGTCACGAGCGTACTAATTCCATAGACGAAATCAATCTGAGCCAAAGGGTATGGCTGTATGACTGAAATCTCGTTAAATGCCGAACGTGGGTCGTTGATACACACGTTCAAGGACTGATTGCCGTTACTCGCAAGAACCTCCGTGGTCGGATTGGTTCCCTGAGTAACGCCAGTCAGGTTTGGGATGTAGGTCATCCTAATAAACTCGATAGAGTTTATTCCGCGGGCCCGAAGGGCGCCTCCAAAACAATTTCAAACCAAAAAGCCTTCGGCTTGGAAAAGAGAGCCTCCGGCTCTCGCCCCTCTTTACACAATGCTCCACCTCGCCCCCGTCCAAAGTATTGTAACCGCCAAGTAGTTTACGACCATAGTCAAAGACGTTTGACCGTCAATGAGGTTCCCGCTGTATGGTGCTATCGTGATGTGGTTGACGGCGGCGTTTCCAGACTCATCCTTAATGACATACGTTTTGCCAATAGGCAACGTAGATCCCTGGGGCAAATTCACAGTCACGCCTGTTCCATTCACGCCTATGTAATAGTCAAGTGCGTTTGCTGTATATGTCACGGACTGATTCGTCACGACGCGTTGGGCCGAATAGACGTTTCCGGTCGCGTGTATATCACCGACCACGTCCAAGTTATATGCTGGATTGACTGCTCCCACACCGACTGAATTTGGAAAGTAAATGTTTGACCCCGAAGAAATCCATTGAGTTCCTGGTGTTCCACCCGGTCCCCCCGTGGCGAGACCCCCACCCGTCAAGGGTGTTATTGTCAGGTATGTCCCACCAGATCCTGTATTTGAAGAGTAAATTGTTCCTTGGTCAACCTTGAATAGGTCCAGATAGTAGTACAGAGCAGTATTTGCAACATTAATTGGAATCGTGATAACCTCCGTCGGGTTCTGGGACACGAATGTCGTGTATCTATACAGATACCCTTGGTCTTGACCATGAATATCAGCAACGTTCGAGCCGACGGCAAGGCCCGTGATGTTATCTGAGCTGTTAAACACGGCATTCAAAATATATGGACCAGGTTGAGAAAACTTCAAGTTCCCATTTGGCGTGATTTTTATGAGAGTACTTGTACCGTTAATAGTAAACCCGTTCGAAAGGCCTATACTGAGGGGGTATGCCGTTCCGTATATGGGTCCGTTGTATCCCGACTGAACGGCAATGTTCGATGGAAGACTGAGATAGTACCCACCACCCGCGCCAAGCTCTCCGAGACTTGTGTAGACGTTCCCAGAGACGACCACATTCCCCTGGATATATGTATTTCCGCTCGAATTTGGTACAATATTCGAGGAGATTGTGAGATTACTCACAATCTCGACACTTGTGACATTGAGAGTTGCGAGGTTTGCGCGGTTCGCCACTACATTGGTTGTTGTCAAAGCGTTCGATACGTACAAGTTTCCTTGGATTTCAAGACTCGACCCGGGTGCGCCCGTGTTTATACCGACGTTAATTCCGTATGGAAATACGGCAACGTTTGATACGGTCGGTTGTGCGTTTGCTCCGATACTGGTCGTGTTGTACAGGGACGATGAGTATGGTCCGGCACCTGCACCGAGTGCCGTGTTATATTGGCCGCCCGTGATTCCCTGGCCGGCGTTTGCCCCGAGGGCCGTGTTGAACCCTCCCGCGTCGTTCTGAAGCGCTTGCCACCCAACCGCCACATCATATCCACCTGATGGGTTTGCACTCTGCATTGCCTCAGCCCCCAGAGCGGTGTTATACCCGGGGCCATGGTCGTTGTACATGGCATAGTACCCGACGGCAACGTCATTTCCACTTCCCGGGTTGGAATTTTGCATGGAATATGTTCCTACGGCCGTGTTGTACCCGGCTCCAGTATCACTTTGCATACTCGAAAACCCGATGGCAACGTCCTGACCCTGGGCCGGGGCCGAACTGATCATGGCTTGTGCGCCTATGGCGACGTTGTACCCAGGTCCCGTGTCGCTCTGAAGCGTGTTTGTTCCGAGTGCAGTATCGTACCCGACAGATGGGGTGGCGTTTTGCATGGACTGGTACCCAATAGCCGTGTCGTAAGCCCCGGGGTCGTTCAGAAGCACATTCGCACCGAGAACCGTATCGGTCGACACGAGATTTGCACCCCGTCCGACACGAACAGGTCCTGCAAATATATCGTTTGTGGATACGAGTGATGTGACGTTGAGAGTCGCGATATTTGCGCGAGTCGCTATGAGGTTTGTGGTCAATGAATTTAGGTTTGAAATTGTGATAACATTGAGGGTCCCCACGTTCGCAGTCGTAGATATTAGGTTGGTGGTCAGTGAGGACAGATTGGAAATCACCCTGACATTGAGTGTTCCTACATTTGCGGTTGTAGCCACGAGGTTTGTGGTGAGTGAGGACAGATTGGAGATCTGTCCAACGTTTAGAGTTACGACATTGGCTACAGAGGCTACAAGGTTTGTGGTCAGTGAATTTAAGTTTGAAATTGAGATGACATTGAGGATCCCGACGTTCGCAGTTGTAGCCACAAGGTTTGTGGTCAGTGAATTTAAGTTTGAAATTGAGATGACATTCAGAATTCCTACATTTGCTGTTGTAGCTACAAGGTTCGTGGTCAATGAGGACAGATTGGCAACTGAGAGAACGTTTAGGGTTCCTACGTTCGCGGTCACGGCCGTCAAGTTGGTCGTGAGTGAAGACAGATTAGAGATCTGTACGACGTTTAGAGTCCCAACATTGGCTGTCGTAGCTGTGAGATTGGTGGTCAGTGAATTTAGGTTTGAAATTGAGAGAACGTTCAGAGTCCCGACATTGGCCGTTGCAGCCACCAGGTTTGTGGTCAGTGAATTTAGGTTTGAAATTGAGAGAACGTTCAGGGTCCCAACATTGGCTATAGATGCGACCACATTGGTTGTAAGTGAGAACAGATTAGAGATCTGTCCGACGTTCAGAGTTCCTACGTTCGCTGTTGGAGTCACGAGGGTAGCAGTGTTTGAAGACCCTGAGACGTTCAGTGAAGTCAAAGTCCCAACGCTGGTTATGTTCGGTTGGGCCGCCTGGGAAACAACCAAAGCCACAGTGGCGTTTGCCACGTTTCCAACAAGGTTCGATGAATTGAGAGATGAAATTGATGACCCGTTTCCGGCGATGTTTGTAAAAGTGGCCGTTCCAAGGACGTAGAGGTTCGACCCGTTCGGGGGGTTACTGATTGTACCAATAGACACACCGTACCCGTAGGCGACGTTTCCGTTCACGTTTGTCCACTGACTCGTAGCCGTGAAACCAACATTCGATACAGAGGTGACTCGACCGTACTGATCGACAGTCACTTGGGACACGTTTGCAGAGGACCCATAGGTTCCTGCAGTTGCTCCGCTTGTTGGGAACACGCTCGTCGAAAGAGTCCCGAGACTCACATTTGCTGCATTTATGTTTGAAATTGCAGACCCGTTTGATGCGACGAGAAGACCCTGGACCGAAAGCCCTGTGAGCGTCCCTACGGAAGTGATGTTCGGTTGGGCCGAGGTGACAACAGACTGGGCGGTTGCGACCGTTCCGTCAATAGACGATGCTGGGACGTTTGTGAGACTCGCCCCAGATCCCGAAAAGGTTCCTGCAAATACCGTACCAATCACGGAAAGACTCGTGAGTGTTCCCACAGAGGTTATGTTCGGCTGAGATGCTTGGGACACGACCTGGGCCGTTGTTGCCGAAGCAACAACCCCTGTGACGCTCGAGCCGGGAACGTTCGTGAGACCAGACCCAGATCCCGAAAAAGTTCCAGACGACGTGGTCCCCGAGACAGTCAGTGACGTCAAAGTCCCTACGGACGTGATGTTTGGCTGGGACGCTTGTGAAACCACGAGTGCTAGTGTCGCTTGTGCAACGTTTCCAGTTACGTTTGACCCTGCAATGTTCGAGAGCGCGTTTCCATAGATGAGCGCACTATTCACGATACCAAACGCCAGGTTCGAGGCGTTCAGGTTACTCAAAACGTTTCCTGTGACGTATCCTGTAATGTTCGAAACTTGGATGTTACTGATCGTGTTTCCGTAGATGAGTGCACTATTGATGACTCCAAAAGCCAAGTTCGAGGCGTTCAGGTTGCTTATGGTATTTGGTAAAAGGCCTACTATGTTTGAAAACTGGATATTACTTAGTGTGTTTCCGTAGACGAGAGAGCTATTGATGACCCCAAAAGTCAGATTTGAGGCGTTCAGGTTGCTTATTGTATTTGGTAAAAGGCCGACGATATTTGAAAACTGGATATTACTTAATGTGTTTCCGTAGACGAGAGAGCTATTGATGACCCCAAAGGACAGGTTCGAGGCGTTCAGGTTGCTTATTGTATTTGGTAAAAGGCCGACGATATTTGAAAACTGAATATTGCTCAGCGTATTTCCGTAGACGAGAGAGCTATTGATGACCCCAAATGTCAGGTTTGAAGCGTTCAGGTTACTTATAGTGTTTGGCAAAAGGCCAACGATATTTGAAAATTGGATATTACTTAGTGTGTTCCCATAGACGAGAGAGCTATTGATGACCCCAAAGGACAGGTTCGAGGCGTTTAGGTTTGAAAGGCCTGCACCGTTTCCAAAGTATGCTTGACCCAGAACAATATTGAGGTTCGACGTTCCGAGCACGTTGAGTGTCATTGGACCAAAGACTGTTGCTGAATTTGCAAAAAGACTCGTCACGTTCAGAACGTTCATGTTCGAGGTTCCTTGGGCCAGAATGTTCAGAGTATTGATGTATGGAATTGTGAGCGTGTCAAAAAGGAACGAAGTATTTGTTGCATTTGAAATGAACGCTCCATTGACAGATAAGGTGTCCGAGACGTTGAGACTTGTAACGTTTGCCGTTCCCAAGACGTAGAGATTCGAACCCGGTGGTGGATCACTTAGTGTTCCGATGGAAACACCGTTCCCGTAGGCTACGTTTGCATGGATAGTCGTCCACTGGGACGAAGTGATGGCAACGTTCGATGCATTTGAGACGCGACCGTACTGATCTACGGTGATTTTCGATACGTTTGCACTCGAACCCCATGTTCCCTGGGCGTTGTTGAACACAGGTAAATTTGTACTCAAAATTGCATTCTGGAACGAAATGTTCGTCGTTGTGACTGAGTTTGTTACATACAGGTTTGTGAGGCTCGCCGGACCGCTTAGGTTTGACGCATTCAGGTTTGAAAGGCCTGACCCGTTTCCGAAAAAGATACCACCTTGGACCGTCCCGGCTTGGAGTGTGCTTATGTTCGCTGTACCTGAGATGTTAATCGAACTGTAAATAATGTTTCCGACGATTTGTCCGACAACGTACAAGTTTCCTGTAAAGGTTCCGTCCTGACTGATGATGTTACCAGCTATGACGTTCCCGTTTGTGTTCAGGACGTTTGATGCGATAATCACGTTTGCTGGAGGGCACGGCTGAGACGGTGCTGGTATGTACCCTCCATTGGCGATGCTATCGCACATCTCTAGTAAAGGTTAATATTTACTTTCGGGCAAAGATCACAAGCAAAAGACCAAGGAGAGCAACTGCAAATATGATATACAATTTCGTCTTTTCACCAGAGTCCCATGGAACGGGTGGTGGAAGACTATCTGGTCTCTCCGGCTCTTCGGGGACTGGTATTGTCTCGAAACGAAGTAAAAACATGTTCCGCCCAAGGTCCCGCCCGAGAACATTGTCGTAAAACAAAGACCCGTTCCCTGCATTTCTCCATGAAATTGTCAATCGATCTATACTGTCGATACGGGAAGGATACTCCGTGAATATCTTATAATTTTGGGAGTAAAATTCGTTATTATACGTGAAGCTCGTATTTGAAAAGGTTTGTGTATTTGAAGCGAGTGAGATGGCCGCCTTGACGGGTACAAACGCAAAAGCTCCTGAAAAAGCGTTTGAGTTGGGGACAATGACGTTATTTCCGGTCGTGTTAAGAGCCGAAGCAACAAGGGTCTGGGTCGACCGAAGCTCTTGGATATCCAAAGTCAGATACTGTGAACTGAAGACGTTCGGCAACATGGCCGAAAGGACCTCAACTTTCGAAATGTTATGAAGAGGAGTCGACAGATACAGAGTATATGAATTTGAATTTGGGTACAAAATTTGGTTCCGGTTATTGGAATCTACATACACGACGTAGTCCATCTAGTAAAATAGAATATTTTACTTCGGGTCCATATGGCGCCTAGGCCTGTGCTTCTGACCAGAACAGGTTGACCTGAACAGGTCCACTGGGGGCTGTGCTACTGTTATTCTGGACCAAAATTGTGAGAACATCTGGTCCATCCGGAAACGGTTGGTTCCCACCTATGACAGCATTTGTCATTTCCTTGAGCGCCGAAAGATCCAGGTTGTTTTGGTTATTTCCTTGAACGATTGTCTGGAAAATGCGCTCACCTGGTTGAGGAACTGTCGTAATCAAATTTCCAGGATAAATCTGTGCAAAGCTCGGCTGACCACCCTGTGAATTTACAGAGATCCACGATGTCGTGTTGAACGCTACGTTTGAAGGGTTCAGGTACCCTATGGTAGTGACTGTGTTGGCACTCGTCACCTCGAGTTTTTGCAAAAGCATTTGTGCACGGTTCAGCAGGTCCCGAGACCCTATATCTCCTATGACACCGTTTGAAACAGATGGAGCCAAACGAATAGCAAATGCAGGTAAGACAGAACCGGCCGTGACGTTGACACTGACATTTGCATAGTTGAAAAAGTATCCACGATCGTTATCAAAGTTTCCATCCATCAAAAAGGCCGAGCCCCAGTGCGTCAGACTTGGCGTACATGTGACACTCACAAGAGTCACGGTCGTTCCCGCCACGTGTGTCGAGGCGCTCTGACCTGTAAAAATACGATTAATGTCATTGATGTTATAATTGAGTGAAGTGCCACGGGCCGCCACAGTGAACGTGTTTGCAGTCTTGGAAGAGTAGCTTATAAGCTCTTGATCAATCTGGAGAGTTCCAGATGGTGGGAAGTATGTTGTCAACTCGTTAATTGGGATGGTTGTCTGTCCTGCTGTCAAGGCCGTTGCCAAAGTACCCACGGCCGATTGACACTCGTTCACAAGCTCGTACCGAACAGGCATGTTGCCTGTACGCATGTACGACTCGTCATTGATGTTGTTGTTTCGGATTCGGTGAGCATAGACCCAGTTTCCGTCGGCACCACGCATCATAAAGTCTATGAAACCGGCACCGTACCACGTATATTGAAGCCCTGTCATTTGCATCTTTGTAAGATCAACCTTGAATCCAGACGCCCCGTTTCCATCAATCGTATCTCTGTTAAATTGGCTCTGAGGAGTGCGAATTTCTTTGATACGACACACGGTCGCTGGTGCGTTTAACGGGATGTTCGCCGCGCCGCGGAACGGTGGATTGAAGGTCAGAACACCCTGCCCCTGAATAGAAGTGATTTGATGGGTCATTCCCTTGATCGTAATCTTATCATTCACGCGAAGTTGGTCTTGGAACCGCGTGTTTGGCAGAACAAAGGTTGTGGCACTGGGCGTCCCGCTGATTGCTGACGTTGCTGGCGTGAACGCGACCGTGACGCTCGTTGGAGTCGTGGCAGTGACCCAGCACACACCCAGCACCCCGAATCCACCCAAAAGTGTCGTGTACATGTTCGCCTTGACGGTATGACTCGCGACCGTGATTGTTGCAGACGTGTCACCGACAGCAACTGAGATGGATGATGGAGTCGTAAGGGCTCCCGTCGTGCTCGTAAGAGTTCCATACAAAACTTGGGAATTTACGTTTGTATTTGCGGTTCCAGATATTTGAAACGTCGATGACCGTTTGACAGCAAACAGAGTCTGACCATCATATTCCCAGAACATTCCGTTCTGATCGTCGAAACAGCCCGCGCGTACAGAGGCTCCGTGCCAGGCTGACATGATGAAACGAGGCTGATCGGCCAAAACAGGTGTTAGAGTACTTATCTGACCAGTGGACAACACGTTGATTGTTTTACTGTCAATGATAGAATTCACAGTGTATGTTCCATTCACATTCGCGGTTGAAATACCCTTGATGATAATCGTAGCGCCTGGTTGAGGAACGCCGTGTGAAATGGACGTCGTTATCGTGATGTTTGAACCGACGGGGGCGGGAAGGGAGCCGGCGTCGACGCTCACTGTCGAAATATCATTGTTTGGGCAGAAGAGCGTTCCTGATGACCACAAAAGGCCTTTGCCAGACTGGTACCGAAACACCTTCTTGGACTGACGCGTAATTGCTGCACCGTACGAAGGCTGGTTCGGAGTCATGAGCACACCGCCATCAAACGGGCGGTGAACAGCGTATGAATATGGATTCATGTAAATATTAGAGATGGCAGCAGTTAGAGTGGCACCTGTAATTGTTGATGTGCAAACAATATTAAAAGTATTTAAACTCGTGACATTTGAGACGAAAAAGTTGCCGTTAAAAGAAGTGCCAGACGCGTTCGCCGTCAAGGGCGTTCCAGGCATGAGCCCATGGGCCTGTGCCGTAGTAACGAAGACGTTTGTCCCTGGAGACCCGTCAGCCGTGACGGTCAACAGTGGAATTTTCACCTGACCGCTATTGAAGATGCCGCCGCGACGAAGAACTGTTCCCGCCGTTTGAACGTTTGAAGAGGTGGTAATTGAAACAAGACCCTTTGCAATATAATTTGCAGTGTTCGATGTTGTGTTGTTATTTGCCGTGATCAAAAAGAACCCTTCGGCGCGATCGGCATTTTTCTCAGCGTTTGAAAGACCTTGAATAGAAATAACGGTTCCTATGGGTGGTGGCAGAGAGGTGACGTTTGAAAAGTACACTGTTATATTGGATGTCGCCGTTCCGTCACTCACAACATTCGAAATTGCATAATCCGTCCCTGGAATTTCAAAAAAACTTGGGAACCGGCGAAGTTCCTGATACGTTTGCCATTTGGTTGCCTGGAGGCCGTACTCGAAATCCGCATCAATAAGCGACTGACCGAGGGACACGCGCTGACGTTCGATAGCGTCTGTCCCGAAATCATATGGCCTCACCTGGGTCAAGCCTTGGTAAAGACTCCCCTGTGTGCCGTTCAAGTTCATTACTTTATAGAGAGGTTTTTTAGCTCACGTGTCACTCTCAATTTCAAGTGTGAATGACCAATCGAGACCGTTATTATTAATCACGTTTCCAAATCGATCTACGACTGTTATGATAAGACGGTCAAGACGATTCGACCTGTCTGTTACGAGCACTTTCTGGACCCAGTTTGAACTTTCTGTGTACTGAATGATACTTCCGGATCCTCCTGTAACTGGTACCTTGTAGGTAATCTGCTGTCCATCCAGCGAAGATGTTCCGATATTTTGGATCCAAATTGATATATACGTATCAAAGTTGATAATATAGCTATTAGTTGCAGTAATAGATGTACCAGTTTGTCCGTTTGTAAACCCGAGGAAAGAGAGGAGGGTGAGGGGTTGGACATTCATGGTGACGGTTCCAGAGTTTGAAACAAACGAGAACTGATTCGTAACTGAAGACGAACTAAAAACACCAACTGCATTCGTTACTGCATTGTTCAATGCAGAAGTAAGAGACGCCAGTGTGTAATTCCCCGGAGTTATCGTATATGTAACAGAGTTTACGTTCATCGTGTTATACGGCGCTCGAACGTTGTAAAAACCTACTGGGATCTGAGCATCTTTGAGAGCAGCTGAGCGAACGGCCCGATGGCGATTCCCGAGGATAACAGTTGCCTGAAAAGGATTTCCATTCTGTTTTGAAACAGAAGGCTGACCCACCTGACCCGAGTACGTCTCGACGGTTCCCGCCGAAGCTGTATCAACATGTATCTGGTACGTGTTCATTCTGTTTTATACTTAGCTTATTTTTCCAACAGAGAGCCACCCACGCCATCGGCGATGGCATAGTCGCGCTGCTGGTCACGGACGTACTCACCAGAGTCGCACAGACCACCGGGGGTCAGGCCCTGAGTGTAGTACGCCGCCTTCTCGGACGGGCCTGGGACACAGTCCAGACCGACCTTCAGATCAAAGATGCTCTTGGGGTCAGCCTTGGCATTGGGACCGGCGACCGTCACGATGTCCGCAGGCTCGTACGAGCTCCCCTTGCCCTGGACCAGAATGACCAGGATCGCCAGGAGCAGACCAATGATGATTGCATGGACCAGCATCTTTCCAAACTTGAACGCCATTTACGAATAGTCTATATTTTTTTCGGGTCCTGAGTCCAAGTCGGTCGAAGACCGACTTGTCCAGGTCCGAACCGCGTTAAAGGGAACAATCACTTTTCTTTAAAAGTCTTAGACCATGGAGTTTTCTTTTGATACAGGTGCTGGACAGACGATGAACATGGATGACGATGAGGCGAAAATGCTGGACGAGATTTCGATCGTTCCCCCTGAAAAGAAGATTCCTATAAAGCCCAAACCGGCTCGTCCAAGTCCATTTGCAAAGCGCTCTCCCGGTCCTAGTGCACCGACTCCTTCACCTGATGAGGGTCTGGACATGTTCATGAACCCTGGAAAGCGTACTGCTCCGCCTCCACCTCCTCCAGAGGAGTTTGATGGGGGCGAGGAAGGTGACGAGTACGAAGGTCAGGAAGAGGGTGGTGAGTTCCAGCCCGGAGGTGGCGCTCAGGTTCCTTCCGAGGGGTACAAGACGATCGAGGACGAGAAGGCCGATTTGCTGAACAAGATTAGTCGTCTGTCGAAGAAGGGCATTGCAACCAGCGCCCGTCTGACGATTTACTCGGACGTTGAGGAGATTCGTACGGAGTACAAGCGTATGATGTATGGTATCGAGGTGGATCGGTCCATCAAGTTCCAGCGTCGTATGCTTATTGCCTGCGTCACTGGTCTGGAGTTCCTGAACGACAAGTTCGACCCCTTTGACCTGGAGCTGAACGGCTGGTCCCAGAATATGATGGAGAATGTCGAGGACTACGATGGAGTCTTTGAGGAGCTGTATAACAAGTATAAGACGAAGGTCCAGGTGGCTCCTGAGGTGAAGCTGATTATGATGGTTGGTGGGTCCGCGATGATGTTCCACTTGACCAACAGTATGTTCAAGGCGGCTGTGCCGAACGTGACTCAGGTGATGAAGCAGAACCCTGGGCTTATGCAGAATATGGTGGACGCTGTACAGCGGAGTCAGCAGGGCCAGGGGCAGACATCTCCGATGTCTGCTTTCCCCAGTCCCCCATCAGGGCCACGTGAGATGCGCGGACCCGGAATGGACTTTGGGTCTCTGATGAATATGATGGGTCCTCCACCTGCAATGATGACGCGCCCACCTCGGGCCCCTGAGACGGACTCGGTCTCGGACATTGTGTCGATAGATGAGGGTGATCCGGATACCCGTGAAGTTCAGGTGGACGGGAAGAAAAAGCGTGGTCCGAAGAAGGGGAAGAAGGAAGTCAGCCTTTAGAGGGAGTTCCGAAGGAACTCGATTCCAAAATTTTTTATAGACATTAAATAGGTCAATGGCATTATCATATGCGCCATTCGAAGATACATGGTCACCCAGGCCAAAAGCGTATGTGCCGCTTCAGCTTCCAAAGGGTGGGACCGTTCCTTCGGATAACACAGAGTGCAATTATATAGTTATGTTTTTCGTCGCTGGTATCATTGTTATGGGGATTATGGACTCCCTTAGAAAGTGAGTCCCATAGGGACTCTTTTAAGAGAGGACTCTCGGGGATCACGAGTGCTGCGCACTCGGTCTCTTTACTTATTCACACTTGACTTGTACACGTCAGCGTACTCCTTGCTTCCGAAGCAGGCACATGGCTTCACAATTGCAACATCAATAATGTCCTTCTCAATGGCATTATTGATCTTGACTTGGCTATCGTAGGCCTGCTTGGTGATGGCTCCTGGAGTGATCATCATTTGATTTTAGTCTAGAAATTTATACAGGTGAAGCCGGAGCTGGTACTATGGGGTTTGACTGAACAGGACTTGCCACTGTATTAAAACACTTGAAATTCGGATCAAGTTTATACAAGTTTTGAGCGACCCAAACGAGAAATGCTGGACCAACCATAATGTACTTTGTAATAAATATGATAGACGGGTCAGGAGTTGAACTCATTTGTCTCGTTTTGTAATCTTCAACACTTGCAAATGGTGTTACATTTGAAGGCAAAATTGAGTTTATTTTCGTCACAACATCTTGGCTGATATCTCCTCCACCACTAGATTTAACCAATTCAAAAATAAACTTCATGTTTTCCTGGACGGTCTGACTCTTTGAAAGAACTTCGTCGGCGAAATTTGGTTTCCCTTGAGCGTCCCATGTCACCTGACCTATTTTAGACTGAGCAGAGTTTAATAGTATTATGAAAAGAACAGTCAAGTATCGAAGGAGATAACGATCCGTAAATGTGAGACCAGACTCTCCATTTTTCGATGCATCTCCAAACATAGTTATGAGCTGAGTCTCACTCGTATACGGGACAAGTGGTTGAGCTACAGTACTGGGCGCACTGGTCAATATTCCATTGACTATAGGTAACAGTGGCTGACCGGACAGTGAAGCGAGGTAAAAATTAATTACGTTAATAGTATCAGAACCGCTTTGACCCATGTATGCAAAGTTTGAGGAAAAGGCTTGTGTTTCAGCTGCTGTATATGTCGACACAACCTTTTGAACCAGTAAAATAACTATGAGGACGATGAGAAGGACGAGCACCACATCCTGTGCCTTCATTTTTAATATATGTATTTAAAAAATGGCCGTAACGGGTCCTTTATCAACGTATCCTGGTATGAACTCACCTGCTCCAGCACCCGCGTCCGCTCTCGTGTGCAACTATTGTGACTCCTGTGTAAATGGAGTCACAGTTCCTGCGAAAGTGGACCCTGGATGTCCACCGAATATGATCTCATGTGCTTCAGGCGCGTGCCCGACGACATCCTCGGGATCAGGTTTGAGCTGGTTCTGTCTCGCGTGTTCGATAGTGTGCTGTTTACTCATCCTGTTAGCTTCTGCGTCTTCAGGGACCGGAGGCGGACTGCTTGCTGGGTTTGCTTTGGGTGATATTTTAGGCTCTCTTACACATTAAACATACACTTGCCCTTTCCAAAGACTTTGGTATCAACCGGATCGGGGAGGACAAGTCCTTCGGACTTGGACGCGAATTCAAACCCCGCCGCCATATACACGTTTGCACGTTTCCGAGCCATGGCATGAAACACAGACCAATGGTCAACGATATCATAAATCAAAGGATCGTTCTGTTTCCCTGGCGTTTCACGCATGATTCGACCTATGGCCTGAACGATATCAGATTTCGGACTTGCGAGTATGACCGTGTCCAACACAGGGATATCAAGACCCTCTTGAGCCATAGCAAAGGTCCCTATGACCACTCTTTTTTTGGAAGACTCGGCAAGTTCGGCTTCGCCAAGTCCGCCATAATATAGACCAGAGAGTTCAGGTCCGAATTCTTGATGAAAATAGTGGCAATGGGTCCGACGATCACTTAAGATTAGGACCCGGCGCGTCCCTTTCAGAGCCTCTCGAACGAGACCACAGATGACAGTGTTTCGTTCGGGAATGTCAGTCACTATATTGATCATCTCGGCCATATTGATCTTTCCAAACCGAGTCACGGGTGGTGCCTCCTTGTACATTTCACTTTTAAATTGAACACACTCGACCCTTGTCGTCTTTTGACCCGTTCGTTGAACCCTGAAAAACTCCGGACCCAGGAACCAGTACAAGATGCGGGTCAGACCATCTTTGCGTTCAGGAGTTGCTGTCAATCCAAGCGTATACTTGGGACAGAACCGGAACATGGCTTGTGAAAAGGCCGAAGCACCTATGTGGTGCGCTTCGTCTACAATGAGGAGTCCGAACTGGTCAAAGGTCTTTGGAGGGATCATGTCCTCTCCACGACTACATAGGGTCTGAATCATAGCAATCACAAAGTCCTTGTCCGTATCGAGCGTCCCTTGTTGGATACGGCCAATGGTCGCCCCCGGGCAAAACTCTTGAATACGATCACGCCACTGGTTCGCCAAGAATTCCTTATGGACGACAATGAGTGTTCGGACCTTTAGGTGTGCCGAAAGAGCCAAGGAGACGGTCGTCTTTCCAAATCCTGCATCGAGCGAAAGAACTCCGCCCCCGTACTCTTCAAAGGCTTTGACACCGGCCGCGAAAGCTTCTGGCTGTCGCGTTGCGTCTCGTAAGCGTCCCACGAAAGTAACATGAGGAGCCCGAACGTAATCATGGCGTACGTCTTTGGAGGGCGGCCCGAATTTGGACAGGCCGTAATAGCGTGGGACCAGAACCGAGGCGGCCGAAGGCTGGCTCGTGACCCCCTTGACCACCCGAAAGACTTTAAAGGCCGGGGCGGGAATCCCCACAGACTCATTCGTTAATGGTCTTACAGTGAGCTCACGTTTTATATCAGTCGAATTTTCAAGTAAAATTTGATAACCGTTACGACACAGCATCCGTCTTAACAGTAGCCAAGACCCAATGTTCTAAGCCGTCCCATGTCTTTTTTTCTATAGTGACTTCGATATCGTCACCCTTTTGAAGTTCCTGAACAGTCATGAGACCTTCGACTCGACACATGACGCGTCCGTATCTAAAAGGGACTTTGACACGGACGAGAGAACCTTCTATGTTTAACTCGAGGTACTTGCGTCCGTCCCAGTCGTAGTATGGAGTAATCACGGTTGCTTTCATGTATTCTCTCAGGCCCGAAATTTTTTATAAGTGAAATAATAGAGGAATGGCATATGATCCGTCACAAAATTATCAACTCGTGCAAACGGGGGTATGGGCTGACCGAAGAGGAAGTCTAAAAAATCCCGGAAATCTCTCAGTTGAACAGTGTCAAGTTATGTGTGATTCTGATACAAGCTGTGATGGGTTTGCATACTGGCCTAACCAACGAAGATGCGAGACATATTCAGGTACAAACTTTAGTTCAGTTCATGGAACTGATCAAAATGCCCTACTCTACCGTAAATCCCAACAGGTACCTTTAGGAACTGGGATATATCAGGGAAATCCTTTACAGGTCGGTGGGTGTTGTTCTGGTGGAAGTCAAGATCCTAACGTGTTTGCCGTTTTGAACGGTGCACGTCAGCCGATGACTCCAAACACGCAAGGTAGTGGATCATGCGGAGGTTTCAATGGGTATGGCGATTGGAATGGCTGGGGAAACGGGTTTGGAAACTACTATGCGTGTTGTAACGGGTGTCCGGAATCTTTCGATATAAGCATGTGTCCCGTAAATTTGGCTACGCCTACAGGGGGGGAATATGTTCCCCCACCTCAAGGAGGACGTTTCGATGGTGTGTATTCTCAGTGTACATATAACACACTAAACTGGCCGAGTCTCATTAACGGTCAAGTATTTAATGACACAATTGGTAAACAATTGTTGACGGATGCTTCGTGGGCACAAGCAAAGGATGACTACTGCTTACAATTAGCAAACGTAGATAGTCAGCCGTGTCAAAACTGGTTAGATACGTATGGCCAATCGAGTTGTAGCGCAGATCCAAATAACTGTTCTTCCGCGTCTTACAACAGTGCTAAGTTGCAGCTATGTAAAAATGCACCAAACTGGACAACAATACAGAGCTGTGTTCAAACAGTTAACAACGTTATGAAAACGGGTCTCCCAGCCGAACAGACGACGGCGGAGGATATGGTCTCAACGTACTGTAACGCAAACCCTACAGATCCTTTGTGTGGGTGTTTTAACGTTACAAGTTTAGGATCTCAATGTATTTCAGATGCGTCGAAACACGACTTACCTGGATGCTCTGCTTTGAATTCTGATTTTGGAAATTTACCAAACTATGCGTCAGTTATAGCCGCAGATAAGTTTTGTGCATCGTCCGATTGCATCACAAATGCACTCAGTAGTGGAACCGAGTTCATACCCGCTGCTCGGTCTCCTCAACAAACGTGTCCAACCATTCAGGCGTGTATTCAAGATTTTAGGAATGCAAACTTTTCAGGTGCGAATTTGACAGCCGAATGCAAACAGACGCTGAATATTAATACACCTCCAGCAGGTGCACCATCTCCTACTGCTGTGGGCGCTCAGCCGCCTTCGCCCGCCGGGACACCTGTAACAACCGGTACAGACGGTTCTAAACTTCCTATAACAAATCCAACTATTGCAAACGTTTTGAACACAAGTACAAAACAGTATGGAGCAATTGGGGGGTGCGTATTGTTTATTTTGTGCTGCTGTGCTATCATTTTACTTTTGATCATGGGTGGAGAATCTAAAAGTAGCGGTCCAGACTTTACAAGTTTACTGGCGGCTAGAGCTGTGGGTATAGGAGGTTAAGAACTAGCCCCGTTTCCTTTCCCGCCACCCTTGCCCATCATCATGAAAGCAAAAATGGCGATGCAACAAATGAGCAAAAAACACACAATAGCGGCTATAATCCAAGGACTTGCGAGAGCGCTAAGCAAACTGTCGAGTCCAGCGTTTGTCTGTGTTGTGGTCTGAGACCCCGCTTGAACTGCAGAGTTCACCACAGAATCACTGAAAAGAGCCTTTGTGATGGCATCAGAAACTCCTTTAGCAACCACGGACTGCTTGAGCTTCTGATCGATCACAAAGTCACATCCGTCTTGACCTGAAGGTCCACACGGTCCAGCTGTCTTGTATGCCGGATCACAAGATGCTTTGAGGCCCTGATTGTTTGCAACGTTTAGATTATTCGCGGCGGAAAATATATCTTGAACGCTCGATGATTGCATAGTGTTATTGATAATATTTGTCACTTTGGTCTTCAGATCACTTGTAGCCTGTGCACTGTTTGCAACTGAAGGAGCCAGGAACCCGTTATTTTGTTGAGCTAATTGATCAATCTTCTGAGACGCTGCAGTCTGCAGTTGCGTATTTAAGTCGGCTACACTTTGTGTTGATAATTGTCCCGTTGCTGTTACGGAAGTGTCGATGTTTTGACTGAGGTACGTGCGACACCCGGAAAGATCAGCGCCCTGCAAGTTGATTGTGTTCACGCCACTCGCTGCTGCATTCACCGTTTGGCTGTGACTATCCATAAACGAATTCGTCGTCTGATTGAAAAACTCCTGAGTTTGCTGTGCGGAGGTCTTCGAAGAATTTCCACCCATTTTTATATGAAAATATTTTATATAGCACAACACTGCTTGTTTCCTTTGCCATCAAGGGGTCCAGTCTTGGGGTAATCTGGTGGACACCTTTGTGTCACAGGAATCATTGTTGGACTACAATTGGAGCCTTGTGAGGATGGAGCGGATACCGGACCTGCAAAACTTAATTTTGGAAGGAGTAGATACACAATAAGAAATACAAGAACAGTGATTATAAAATACTTCACGTCGAACTTCATTTAATAAAGTACAAGAGATTTTACTTTAAGAGCAGCCCCTTATTTCTAGTACAAAAATGGTCAAGGTTGTCTTTTGTATGCCCGGACGCCAGTACTCGCGCGAGTTCCTACTCGCTTGGTCGGACCTTCTGATGCAGGCCTCAAGCCGTGGACACCAGATTATGATTTCTCAGCAGTACTCTTCTGTGGTTCATTTTGCACGGGCCAAGTGTCTCGGAGGCGACGTGCTCAAGGGACCGGACCAAAAGCCGTTCCAGGGGTCTGTGGACTACGACGTCATGATGTGGATTGACTCTGATATCGTGTTCAAACCCGACGACTTTTTCAATCTGCTCGAGAGCCCCCACGACGTGACGGCCGGAATGTACATGATGGAGGATCTCCAGCACTTTGCGACCGTCAAGGAGTGGAACGAGGACTTCTTTTTGAAGAACGGGACATTCAAGTTTATGCGTCCTGATGACATTGTTGGGGCGGCCCAGTATCTTCCAGTGGCATACACCGGAATGGGCTGGATGATGATTCGCAAGGGTGTTGTTGAGGATCTCAAGTACCCGTGGTTCCATTCAGACTTGCAGCGAATCAACGGAGTTGATTCCTCAACGGGCCCCCTCGTGGATATGAACTCCGAGGACGTGGCGTTCTGCCGTGCCCTCCAAGCAGCTGGTCACACCATTCACGTGGACACCAAGTGTCGCGTAGGTCACCAGAAGCTTATGGTGATTTGAAAGTCGAAGACTTTCAGCTTGACGAGACGTTGGAAACCCGCCCATTGAAGGAGGTGCAGAGTTCTGACTCATTGAAGATTGAACCTGAGGACAAAGTATGAGAGACATAATCAGCATAAAATAAGTAAAAACAATACTGTATCCGCCTATTTTGTCACAGGTTTCATTATGAGTTAAACTCAAAACTTATTTAAAATATGCTGCTAGTTCTTCCACCATCGATACTTCCGTAATACCCGGACGTAGGCCAGGAGGGTCCGCACGTGCCTTTGACTTTGCAGTCGCCTATCGGTGCCATAGAAACAGGCGCACCGTTTCTGCCAGTAACAACTATTTCTCCTGAACCACTCAGTGATAATGTAAACGGACCTTGACCCGAAGTTGGTTTCCACCCCCACGAGTGGTTGCCACAACTTATGGTTCCGTCTTTATCAAATGTAGGTAAAGAAGGGTTTGGCCCAAAATATGCCATTGTCCACCATATAGGTTTGAAAATGTATGCTGAACCATTATCATTTGGACCATATTGCCACATGCAAAGTTGATTTGTTGCTGTCAAAAATGACAAAAACCAATAACCACTCGCGTCTGCTATCAGAAGTGGTTGTGTGCCACCTGGTCCCTCAGACGAGTACGTCGGCCAAGGTGCAGGAGACGCGTCACCTGGTGACGCAGAAGTCCAAGCCGACCACGCCCCTGGTTTCCCCCCCTGATTCCAAATCCAAGGAGTAAAGCCGTCAGGTCCTGGTGCGTTTGTAGGTGCGGTGCTAAAAGGAGCGAACAGAGTCGATTGTTGGGTCAGAGATGGTGGACCTGAAGACCCTCGATAAGGAGGCGGAGCAGGTGCTAGAGCAGGTGCTAGAGTCGGAGCAGGTGCTAAAGCAGGTGCTAAAGCAGGTGCTAAAGTCGGAGCAGGTGCTAAAGCAGGTG
>Ga0214170_1000168_pt1 | contig 28094 bp, 25 predicted proteins | sample TroBogEpilimnion_2_FD_153008 | JGI IMG/M metagenome (GOLD analysis project Ga0214170, IMG submission 153008) | Freshwater microbial communities from Trout Bog Lake, WI - 27JUN2007 epilimnion | ecosystem: Environmental > Aquatic > Freshwater > Lake > Epilimnion/Euphotic zone | place: Trout Bog... | reverse complement strand
AGTGTGGCAGCACCCAATACCTGGGCTTGGTTCTTCATGCGCTCGAGCTGATCTTCTGGGTATTCGCGCAAAATATGGGCGGCGTTATCTTTTGAAGCACCAACAATGATCAAGTCACGTAGACGTTCGAGTAAATCTTGGGTGAAGCGACGTGGATCGTGGCCGGATTCAACGACGCGGTTAACGGTATTAAAAAGCGTTGCGCCATCGCGAGCAGCAAGGGCATCGATCGCTTCATCAAGGAGCGCGCCATCGGTATAACCAAGAAGCGCGGTCGCGACTTCGTAGGTCACGCCATCTTTTCCGGCACCAGCTAGGAGCTGACCAAGGACAGAGAGCGCGTCACGTACTGATCCACCTGATGCACGAACAACAAGCGGAATAACGCCTTTAGCAACAGAGATACCTTCTTGCTTGCAGACACCTTCAAGATGTTCGGCGAGTACTGCAGGTGGAACCAAACGGAATGGGTAGTGGTGTGTTCGCGAACGAATAGTTGAGATCAACTTATCTGGTTCGGTTGTAGCAAAGATAAAGAGAACATGTGGCGGTGGCTCTTCCACAACTTTTAGGAGCGCGTTAGCAGCGCCGGGTCCAAGTTGGTGAGCCTCATCGATGATGTAGATCTTGTAACGTGATTGAACAGGTGCAAAGAAAGCTTTATCGCGAAGATCGCGAGCATCGTCAACTAAGCCATGAGTTGCTGCATCGAGTTCCATAACATCGATCGAACCTGGACCGTTCGCAACTAAGTCACGACATGATTGGCACTCACCACATGGATTTGGTGTTGGACCCTTTTCGCAGTTGAGAGAACGAGCCATAATGCGAGCAGATGATGTCTTGCCGCAACCACGTGGGCCGCTAAAGAGATATGCGTGATGAATTGATCCAGAGGTCAGAGCGTTCGAGAGCGGCTCGGTGACGTGGTCTTGTCCGATAACTTCACCAAAGGTAGATGGGCGATACTTGCGATATAACGCGAGTGACATCGTCATCTCCTTCTCTACTTATCGGGACTTATCGGGCTAATTATTGGGATCCCCCGCACACCCGCCAGAGCGGACCTACCCTTGCTGCATTCCTGCCCTGGGGGAGTTCAGTACGGTAGCGCCGCACGGAGGATCTGAGGGTAATCATAGTTTCTAGAGCCGATAGGCTACGACCCGTAATGACGCGCAGGCTTTTCCCCACGGGTGAAGGCTGCGGCCAGCACAGGAGGATTCGCATAGCGGCCGAGTGCGCACGCTTGGAAAGCGTGTAAAGGGCAACCTTTCGAGGGTTCAAATCCCTCATCCTCCGCTCACTTTGTTCGCTTCGGCTGATTCACTCACTCAGATTCTCAGTGGCTCAGCTGGAACCGATCACCACGATCGTTTATCAACGGCTCGGACATCCTCCGCCATAAACATGTGGATAACTTTCTGCAAAATTTTCATTCTCACGGGATTCTCCCGCCATGAAGAATTTCCTCACTCGAACTTTCACTTTAGTTGGCCTATATTCATTTAGCTTGGCTTCGATTTCAATAGCTTCAGCATCGACACCTGCTCCTTCTCATATAGCCGAGAAGCCGCTCTGCCGCATTGAAGTCGATTCGGCACATCCCAGCACTTATTTTAGAAATCAAGATGTATCTGCTGTGAAAGTTAATGCACGCTCAGTTTGTAACGTGATTCAACGGGAAGTTCTACTAAAAGTTCAACTTTTTAAGGTGGGACTCTTCTTTGATCACCTGGTGGCAACTTCTACAACGAAAGCGTCTTCTGCTTCGTCACAGGGCAAGAGGGTTGAAAATAACGACACATACAGAGTCTGTATAAATAGAAAGGTTAGCCGTTATTACGGGGTTGCATCTGCCACGGCTATCATTAATGGCCAAAGAGTCGCCGCACCACCCGCTCGTTCCCGAGAAATAGTTCCCATCGCATGCGGAACGTGAGTTAATCTATGAGCGTGAGAGAAAATTGGAGTATTGCGAGTGGTGATCTCATCGAAGACCCACAATTGAAGGCTGCTGCAGTTTTACTAGAAACAGATAGAGCAAGATTTCGAGAATTAGTTCTCACATTTCTGAAATATGGTCAGGTTCAGTATGAAGTCAATGGAGTCGTGCTTCTCTTTTCTAAAGAGGATCGAGGGTGCGCAACTCGCATTTCCGAGGACGGAGGCTTCAACTATTTTAAAAAGAGTTGGCACCGAATCGGGCTTAGGAAGAAAACCATGATTATTGAATTGCCCTTTATCTTTGCAATGCAGGAAGCCATGACCTGCCGAGAAAGCAATGGCTAGGTCTTGAGATACAGATATTTTCGTAAACCGCTGAGGCTTGGGTATACGTTATATGTGGACCCTTTGACAGTTAATCAGCGGCAGGAAGATTTGAAGATACGTATTGAAAATAATCTTCCTCGATATCGTTCTCAAACGCGTGAACTAATAAAGACGAATCGAGTATTCGTTTCCCATGAGAATGTCTCCTTTAATTACAGCCTAAAAGCGAATGAACTTCTTCTTGAATACTCTGTAGAGAATTTGGAGAGTGAATCACGTAAAACAGGTCTCGTGCTTCCCTGGTTGCTGTGGAGTCGGGCGTCTGTAATCATCGCATTCATGGCAGAAATTGAGTCAGAGATTTGGCCCACGATTTAGCTTCTAATCTTTGAGCGAGCGACTGAGCCAGCCAGCAAAAATCAATGTTGCGACCGGGAAGAACATGGCGATTGGCAAGTTAAACCATTGGGCTAAGCCACCAATCAATGATGGGCCAACGAAGTAAGCAGCCATTCCAATAATGGTGATTCGACTCAGTGCGACTGATGGTGCGATGCCTGGAATTGCTGCAGCTGCGACGACCATCGCCGGAATCATTGGACCAATACCAAGGCCAGCCAAGATAAAACCAAGATTGACGATGATCAAAGCTGGAAGTGGATGGCTGTGTGAGAGCGGGACAGCGATCGCAATTCCGATGCCCATTCCAAGGCCACCGATATAACCGCCAAGTTTGACGGTCTTCTCCGGGCCAAGCGCAGTCAAGATTCTGTCACCAGTAAGTCGTGAGATCACCATCGCTAAAGCAAAGCAGCCAAAGCCAGTCGCATTGAGTCCCTTACCAATGCCCATATTTTCTTTAAGAAGTAAGGCGCTCCAGTCGCTGACTGCGCCTTCAGGTAAGAGCGCACCGATCATTCCAAATCCAAATAGCCACAAGATGAAATAGCGCTTGGCAAAGAGTGAGATCTTGCTCGTCGCCTCTTCATCACCTTCGTGACCATCCTCATCGTTACTTAATACAAAGCGCAAAATGTAGAAATGAGCGATTACGCCAGCGATTGCGATTACCAAGAGGTTTGTTTCTGGTGAGATGTAATGCGCGACGGCACCACCGAAAAGTGTTGATGTCAGGGCTCCGACCGACCACATCCCATGAAAGCTCGACATATAACGACGATTGAGGTGGTTTTCGATCGCAACCGCCTGCACGTTAATACTTAAATCCATCGAAACAAGATTGAAGGCCATAAAGAAGAGTGAGAAGCCCATTGCAATAACGCTATGCGTCGATCGTGAGATCAGAGCAACTCCAACTGGAAGACCGATCGTCACAAAGCGGAGGATGCTCTTGCTTCCAAAACGATGAACAAGGCGGCCAACGAATTGCGTTCCGAAGATTGAGGCAGTTGAAGACGTTAAGAGAAGTAATCCAAATTGACCGTTATTAATCCCAAGCGAATGTTTGATCTCGGGGATGCGGGGTACCCACGCCATTGCGAGAACGCCGAGAGTAAAGAAGAGCGCCCAGATAGAATTACGTGCGTGAGTTGCACGCACTTCTAGCGTCGACACTAAATCTCGACGCCGATAAATTTAGTCTCTAAGAATTCGTGGATACCGTCGAAGCCGCCTTCGCGACCAAGGCCAGATTGCTTCACGCCACCGAATGGTGCGGCTGGATCTGAAATCATTCCGCGGTTAATAGCGACCATGCCAGCCTCAAGTGCTTCAGCTGTCCGGATGGCACGAGTGAGATCGCGGGAATAGACATAACTTATCAATCCAAAAGGAGTGTCATTTGCTAGCGCAATTGCTTCTGCATCTGTATCGAAGCGAATAATCGGAGCTACGGGACCGAATACCTCCTTCTGAAGGATCGGATTGGTCTTCTCAACTGTGATAACCGTAGGTGGATAGAAAGCACCAGGACCATCTGGGGTCTTGGCGCCAGCGTGAACTGTTGCTCCTGATGCAACTGCTGCATCGACAAGTTCAGCAATCTTGTTGCGTTCCTTCATTGATACAGATGCACCGAGCTGCGCACCTTCGGTGAGGCCGTTATCCATCTTGAGTGCATTCATCGCTGCAACAAATTTAGTTGTGAACTCATCGGCAACCACACGAGCGACAAAGATGCGATTCGCTGCGGTGCAGGCTGCTCCACCGTTGCGCATCTTGGCGAGCATTGCACCCTTGACTGCCTCATCGATATCAGCATCATCTAAAATCACAAATGGCGCGTTACCGCCGAGTTCCATTGATGTGCGAATAACCAAATCCGCAGATTCTTTAAGGAGTAATCGGCCGACTTCAGTTGAGCCAGTGAATGAAAGATTACGAACTCGTGGATCATGCAACATCTTTGAGATCATTGGGCCAGTCTTCGATGGCAAGACCACATTAAGGACGCCTTTAGGGAGTCCAGCGCGCTCCATGATGTCGACGATAGCGAGCGCAGTCAGCGGTGTCTCACCCGCTGGCTTTAAGACCATCGTGCAGCCGGCTGCTACCGCGGGACCAATCTTGCGAGTGGCCATTCCTGCTGGGAAGTTCCATGGCGTAATTAAGAGTGAAACGCCAATTGGTTGGTGCGTAACCAAGATTCGCTTATCGCCACTTGGGCTCTTGCGGAAATCACCTGGTGTGCGGACGGCCTCTTCAGAGAACCAGCGGAAGAATTCAGCGGCGTACATGACTTCACCACGGGCATCGCTAAATACTTTGCCATTCTCCTTCGAGATCAACGTAGCAAGGTGATCAGCTTCGGCAACCATCAATTCATAGGCTTTGCGGAGGATTTCAGCGCGGTAGCGTGGGGCGGTCTTCGCCCATTCTGGGAAGGCGTTATGAGCGGCTGTTACTGCGGCATCGCACTCTGCCTCACCTGCGGTGGCAACCGCAGCAATCACGGTTCCCGTACTTGGATCAATGACATCCAGGGTTCCATCCCCAGATACCCAACTTCCATCAATATATAAGCCTGTTTTCAACTCCATACAGGCAAGCATACGCCCTGTTAAGTAGTTAAAATGGGAGTCTCAGCCAGAGTAACCCCGGTTAACTAGAGGACACAAAGTGCCACAATCATGGAGCGATAACGCCCCCGCACCACAGGCCTTGCAGGAACATGCGCACCTGAAAGATCCACTCTCATACCGGTTAAAGAAACTCTTCCTAGGTAATCCGCTTAACCGACACTCGCTCGATCACCAGCGGTTAGCAAAGCGCTATGCCCTTGGAATTCTCTCCTCGGACTGCATCTCATCATCTGCCTACGGCTCAGAGCAGATTCTCATTGCTCTCGTCCCAGCCTTTGGAATGATGGCATTTAATGTTCTGATCCCGATGACAATCGTCATTCTCGGAATCTTGGTTCTTCTCACACTCTCGTATAACAATGTGATTGCGAAGTACACATCATCTGGTGGTGCCTACATTGTTGCTCGAGAAAATCTAGGAACGTTCTGGTCTATCGTTGCCGCAGTTGCGCTCATTCTTGATTACATCGTCACGGTTGCCGTACAAAGTGCATCTGGCGTTGTCGCACTCGTCTCATACTTCACATCACTTACGCCATATGTTGTGCCTATCACCATTGCGGTAATTCTCTTCCTTACATATGGAAATCTCCGCGGTGTGAAGGAGGCTGGTAAATCCTTTGCGCTCCCTACCTATCTCTTTGTGCTCGCTATGTTTGTCGTCTTTGGCTTCGGTATCTATCACGAGCTCATGGGAAATGTTCCGCACTTAGCGACAACCGGGAATGGCCTCTTCACCCTGGGCCACTCCCAAGGCCTGCTGACATTTGCCTCGATCTTCATCTTGCTCCGAGCATTTGCTAACGGTGGCTCATCACTTACTGGACTTGAAGCGATCTCAAATGGCGTCACCCTCTTCCAATCTCCTGAAGGTCCAAATGCTCGCCGAACCATGAACATCATGTCTGGCTTGCTTGGCACCCTGGTCTTCGGAGTCTCGTGGTTTGCCCACAGCATGCATGTAGTCCCTTACACCGCTGGTGCTCCATCGGTGATCTCGGTGATCGCTCAAACCCTTGTTGGCGCAGGAATCTTCGGAAAGATCTGGTTCGCCTTTACGCAGTTCGCGACCATGTTGATCCTGATTGCTGGCGCAAATACCGTCTACAACGCATTCCCAATCTTGGTCGCAAATATCGCCCGCGATGGCTTCTTGCCTCGCCAGCTCACGAAGCGTGGCCACAAGTTGGTCTTCTCTAACGGAATTATTCTCGCCAGCCTCTTTGCGATTGGTCTTATTCTCTTCACCAATGGCTCAGTCAACTCACTTGTTGCCCTGTATGCCCTGGGCGTATTCACCGCATTCACCATCACCGGTGTTGGAATGGTCGTCAATGCGCGCCGCGATAAGGGCAAGCTTTGGCAGCTAAAGGCGCTTGTAAGTGGTCTAGCTGCGGCCACCTCGTTAGTAGTCGTCTTAATTTTTGCGACTGTGAAATTTACCGAAGGTGCTTGGCTGATCGTCGTTACTGGTCCGACTCTCGTTGTTCTCATGTATCGCTTCTCGATTAAATATAAGGAAGAACGCGAAGTTCTTGCAATTTCTAAGCAGAATGATCGCGCTACCTCGATATCTCGCCATGATGTAACAGTTCTCATTGATACCGTCGACGTTGCTACCCTTGCAACGATTCGATATGCACGATCACTCAATCCGCGTAATCTCACCGCAGTTCACTTTGTGATCGATGATGAACGAGCTGATCGAATCATGAAGAACTGGCAGAGTAGCCCTGCTGTAGATGACATTCCGTTGGAGTTGATTGACTGTCCAGATCGACGATTGCCTAATGCTGCGGTCGATTACGCACTTCGTGCTACGACTCATCCTGATGTTGAACTCACTTTGATCTTGCCTCGTCGCTCTTACTCTCGTTTCATGGGAAGACTCCTTCATGATCAAACGGCAGAAGAAATCGCTTCTTCAATTTCTCAACTCTCACGAGTAGTTGCAACGATCGTTCCATTCGATGTCGAGAAGATCATCTACGCTCAGAAGCATCACTCAGAGTCGATAGCAGCTCCTCTAGTTACCGAAGTGGAAGAATCAGCAAAACCTGCAACTCGTCGCATTGATGAACCACCAGTTGAATCAACTGGTGAAATTTCGCATTACGAAGAGAATCGCATCCCGATCAACAAGGCTGCTTGGCGCAAGCGCGCACATATTCGCGGAACCGTCTCATCGATCCGCACTGCCCCATCGGGAGGTGCTCCTCGCGTTGAGGTCGAAGTCTGGGATGAGACCGGCGGCATCACGCTTCAGTTCTTAGGTCGTCGTCAGATCGTTGGATTAGATGTTGGATCCACAATCTGTGCCGAAGGTATGGTCGGTGAAGAAGACGGCGCACTCACCATCTTGAACCCATCGTACGAACTCGTCTTATAGCCTGCCTACTTGATCGAGGTCGGGCTGACTTCGCTTAGGCCGAGGCCCCTGTAGGAAGCTTCACTCCCTCTAAAATCGCCCACTCTGAATCTGAAAATAATCGGGAGCGGATTAAGAAACGCTTTCCTTCTGGTGATTCAAGTGAGAAACCTCCGCCGCGCCCAACGACAACATCCACGGTGAGGTGTGTGTGCTTCCAATATTCAAATTGTGACACCGACATCCAAAAACTTATGGGTTCTTGGATGCCAGTGACAATCAACTCTCCCAGCTTTACATCTTGTCCGCCTACGCGAAATTCTCCAGCTGGGTAACACATAGGAGATGAACCATCGCAGCATCCGCCCGACTGATGAAACATCAATGGACCATGAACCGAGTACAGCGTGCGAAGTAATTCGCACGCTGCCTCTGTTAATTCAACGCGCGCTGGAGTCTCCATTTACGAATGGTACGGCTTAGAAGAAGCCAAGCTTGGTTTCGGTGTACGAAACAAGCAGGTTCTTCGTTTGCTGGTAGTGATCAAGCATCATCGCGTGGTTCTCACGACCGATACCAGAGGCCTTATAGCCACCAAAGGCGGCTCCGGCTGGGTAGGCGTGATAGCAGTTAGTCCATACACGACCTGCTTGGATGGCGCGGCCAGCACGATAGGCAACGTTTCCATTTCGGCTCCAGACACCAGCTCCTAGACCGTACAAGGTGTCGTTAGCGATCTCCATCGCCTGATCGAAGCCATCAAACTTTGTCACAGAAACAACAGGACCGAAGATTTCCTCTTGGAAAATGCGCATCTTGTTATTACCTTCAAAGATTGTTGGCGTGACGTAGTAACCACCTGAAAGTTCGCCGCCAAGATCTGCACGCTCGCCTCCGGTAACGACCTTTGCGCCTTCCTTCTTACCAATTTCAATGTACGAGAGGATCTTTTCGAGCTGATCATTAGATGCCTGTGCACCAATCATGGTTGAGACATCCAGTGGGTGGCCCTGCTTAATGGCCTTCGTCCGAGCAGTGACATCGCCCAAGAACTTGTCATAAATTCCCGCTTCGATGAGGCCACGAGAAGGGCATGTGCAAACTTCGCCCTGATTGAGAGCAAAGAGTGTGAAGCCTTCTAGCGCCTTGTCATAGAAGCCATCATTCTTATCTGCAACGTCATTAAAGAAGATATTTGGACTCTTGCCGCCAAGTTCGAGCGTGACAGGAATGATGTTGTCAGCCGCATATTGCATGATGAGTCGACCTGTTGTGGTTTCTCCTGTGAAGGCGATCTTCGCAATTCTTGGCGAGGAGGCCAATGGCTTTCCAGCTTCGACGCCGAATCCATTAACGATGTTGAGTACGCCTGCAGGCAGTAGGTGCGCGATCAATTCATTCAAGAACATGATGGAGGCTGGAGTCTGCTCAGCAGGCTTTAAGACAACACAGTTACCTGCAGCAAGCGCAGGAGCTAACTTCCACACTGCCATGAGAATTGGGAAGTTCCACGGAATGATTTGACCTACTACTCCGAGTGGCTCATGGAAGTGATAAGCAACAGTGTCGTTATCGAGTTGAGTTGATGAACCTTCTTGTGCGCGAATACATCCGGCAAAATATCGGAAGTGATCGATTGCGAGCGGAATATCAGCATTCAATGTCTCGCGAATTGGCTTTCCGTTATCCCATGTCTCCGCAACAGCGATTGCTTCAAGGTTAGCTTCCATAACATCTGCAATCTTGTTCAAGATGATGGCACGTTCAGTTGCAGAAGTTTTACCCCAAGCTGGCGCAGCTTTGTGAGCTGCATCAAGTGCTAAATCAATATCTTTGTCATTTCCACGAGCAACCTCGCAGAAAACTTTTCCTGTAACTGGCGTGACGTTCTCAAAATACTGACCAGAGGATGGCTTTACATATTCGCCACCGATCCAATGGTCATAGCGTGCCTTAAATGTTGCCTTGCTTCCTGGTTCTCCGGGTGCGACGTAATCCGTCATTTCTTCTCCTTAGCGGCCCGCACACCAATGTGCAGATTTAAAAAAAATCGTACTCCGCCACCTGTGCCACAACAAGGGTCTGCCAAAGAGGTAAGTGGTACCCCTATGTCGGATTTATCAGTATTACTGGCGGTGGCGGTGGGATTTGAACCCACGGTGGAGTTTCCCCCACTCACGCTTTCGAGGCGTGCTCTTTCGGCCGCTCAGACACGCCACCATGGGCGAGCCTACATCTAACGCTGTTGCTTGAAAAAGGTAGTTAAGAGATCAGCGCACTCAGCTTCCATGATCCCTGAAATTACTTCTACCTGGTGAATGGCGCGGGGATCACGCAAGATATCCCAGACCGATCCGACTGCTCCGGCCTTCTCATCCCATGCACCAAAGACCAAAGTCTTAATCCGCGACTGTGCGATTGCACCTGCACACATCGCGCATGGTTCTAAGGTGACAACGAGAGTGTGGTGATCGAGCCGCCATGTGCCAGCCTTCAGTGCAGCTTCGCGAATCGCAATAACTTCTGCATGTGCCGTTGGATCGCAATTTCGTTCACGAAGATTATGTCCGACACCAACTAATTGGCCCTCGGCGTTAAATACAACTGCGCCTACCGGAACATCACCACCTGCTGTTGCGGACTCTGCAACTTCAAGGGCTTCAAGCATTGCCTTCTTGTAATCAATCATAAAGTTCATCGAACTGCGGACCGAAACCTAAACGATGCGCGATTGCAGAGATCGCTTCATCAGGGAATAGATCGGGATCAGATGCAAGTGCTTCGATCTCCATGACATTCATGCCGAGATCAACGAGAAGATCGATATCGCCCCCTGGTTGCGACTCATCATCTTCTTCAGGGAAAGGTAGATCTAAGACATCGACGAGATCTGCTGCGAGATCATTTTCGAGTGCAAAGGTCACATCGCTGATCATCATCTGAAGAGATGTGCCAAGTGCGCGGGCGACGATAAAGAAATCTTCATCGATCGAGATCAATGCGACTGCGCCACCATTTGTGCGCTGGCCTTTGAGGCGATCGATCACCTCGGTCAGGTCATCGGTAGCGAGCTCGGCGACCGACCAGCGGCCATCTTCGTGCCATGCAACCACACCAATGTCGTCAGCCATGTGCTCATAGTAGGCTCTGAATATGAAGATTCACATAGCCGCGCACCCTCTGATTAGCCACAAGCTCACCGTTCTTCGCGATCAGAATACAAAGTCGCCGACCTTCCGCCAGTTAACCGAGGAGATCGTCACCTTGCTCGCCTATGAAGCGACGCGCGACATCAATACTGTGCCGGCAACTGTGATGACTCCGGTCGCACTCTACGAAGGCGCCGAACTCGCGCAGCCTCGCCCTGTTGTCGTTCCAATCCTCCGCGCTGGTCTTGGAATGCTGGAAGGCATGACTCGACTTATTCCTACCGCTGAAGTTGGCTTCCTTGGAATGGTTCGTGACCACGTCACGCTTCAAGCATCCACCTATGCCAACCGCTTGCCTGAAAGCCTTGAAGGTCGCCAGTGCTACATCCTCGATCCGATGCTCGCCACAGGCGGCACCTTGATCGCAGCGATCGAATACCTCTTCGAACGAGGCGCGACTGAAGTAATTGCGATCACAATCTTGAGCGCACCTGAAGGTATCGCTGCAGTTGAAGCGGCTTTTGCGCATAAAGATCTCAACATCACATTGGTTACTGGCGCAGTTGATACTAAACTCAATGAGCACGGTTACATCGTCCCAGGACTTGGTGACGCAGGAGATCGCTTATACGGAGTTGTATAAATGTCATCAACCAGCCCTGGCTACGGAATCACTATCCGAGTCGAAGGTCCTCCTTCGGCGCAACCAGTTGCAGAAGTAACAAATGCCATCGTCGCAGCCGGTGCCAGCATTACCGCGCTCGACGTTGTTGAATCTCATCTAGACCGCGTCGTCATCGACGTTACCTGCGATGCTATTGATGCCGAACATGCCGAAGCAATTAGCGCCGCAATCTCATTACGTCCGGATTTAACTGTTCGCAAAGTCTCTGACCGTACCTTCCTCTTGCACCTTGGTGGCAAGATTGAGATTCAATCGAAGGTTCCGCTCAAGACTCGCGATGATCTCTCCCGTGCCTACACACCAGGTGTTGCCCGGATCAGCCAAGCAATCGCCAATGATCCATCTGATGCCCGCCGCCTCACCATCAAGCGCAATACGGTCGCTGTCGTTACTGATGGATCCGCTGTTCTAGGCCTTGGAAATATTGGTCCTGCCGCCGCTCTTCCCGTGATGGAAGGTAAGGCTGCGCTCTTTAAGCGTTTTGCCGATGTCGATGCTTGGCCAGTCTGCCTTGATACGCAAGATGTCGATGAGATCGTTCGCACGGTTCAGATCATCGCGCCGGTCTATGGCGGTATTAACCTTGAAGATATTTCAGCGCCGCGTTGTTTTGAGATCGAAGCACGCCTACGTGATCTCCTTGATATTCCGGTCTTCCACGATGATCAACACGGAACTGCGATTGTTGTACTTGCAGCGTTGAAAAATGCACTCAAGCTTGTGAAGAAGGACCTTGCTACGGCGAAGATCGTGATGAGCGGAGCTGGTGCCGCAGGTACTGCTGTTGCAAACTTGCTACGCACCGCAGGTGCCACAACAATCCAAGCCTTTGATATCGCAGGTGCTGTTGGGGATTACCAAGGAACAATCCATGGTGCGATGAAGGGTGCCGATATCTTCATCGGTGTCAGTGCTCCAAATGTCATCAATGAAGAAGATGTGAAGTCGATGGCCCCAGGTTCAATCGTCTTTGCTCTTGCCAACCCAGACCCCGAGATCGATCCAGTCATCGCTCGTAAGTATGCGACCGTTGTTGCAACTGGCCGAAGTGATCAACCGAATCAGATCAACAACGTTCTCGCCTTTCCTGGAATCTTCCGCGGATTACTCGATGGTCGCATCACCAAGATCACCGATGCGATGTTAGTTGCAGCCTCTGACGCGATTAGCCAATGTGTATCGAGTGATCAGCTCAACGCAAACTTCATTATTCCAAGTGTCTTTGATCCACGCGTAGTACAGGATGTTGCAGCCGCTGTCCGTAAATTTGGGTAGTTCTACTTCTCTAACTCTTCAAGTGATGTAGTTGCGATCAGCCATTGCTCTTCTAACTCGCTGCTGCGCGCCACATTCTCATCAATGAGTCGTGAGATCTCAGCGAGCTTCTCGTAATCCATCGCGAACTCTGCTTGCTGGCCCAATAAATTAGCGTGCTCGATCTGCGCCTTCTCGATCTGGCGATCTAACTTTGTGATCTCCTTCTTCAGATCGCGTTGCTGCGCTGCGGTAGTGACACCACCCGAACTCTTGGTGGTTGGCTCAGGCGTATTACTTGCGCGACGCAACTGCAGGTACTGATCGACTCCACCGGGCAGATCGCGAAGCGTCTTGTTGCCCAATAGGCCAACGAAGCGATCGCAGACTCGTTCTAAGAAGTAACGGTCGTGCGAGATCACAAGCATCGTGCCACCAAAGGAGTCCAAGAGATCTTCTAGAGCGGTAAGCGTCTCAACATCGAAATCATTCGTCGGCTCATCAAGGATCAAGACATTCGGGCTATCCATCAACAATCGTGTGAGTTGAAGGCGTCGGCGTTCACCACCAGAGAGATCCCCGACCGGGGTCCACTGCGCATCCTTGGAAAATCCAAGGCGTTCGCATAACTGGGAAGCGCTGAGCTCTTTGCCGTTGCCAAGCTGCACTCGGTTTGCGACCTTCTCGACCGCTTCAAGCACGCGCCAGGTTGGATCTAACTCCTCTAAATGCTGCGAGAGATAAGCGGGCTTCACTGTCACGCCTGTTACAAGCTTTCCTGCGCTCACTTTATTTTCGCCAATAAGTGTGCGAATCAGCGTGGTCTTACCTGCGCCATTGACTCCAACGATGCCGATGCGATCGCCAGGACCAAGGTTCCAGTAAATATCTTTCAGAAGTTCTTTATCGCCAGCGCTGATATCTGCTTGATGTAATTCATAGACGGTATTACCTAAGCGATTCTGGGCAAAGTTCAGTAGTTCGGCCTCATTACGTGGCGGTGGTTCATTTGCAATCAGGGTATTTGCCGCTTCGATACGGAACTTAGGCTTTGCAGTTCGGGCCGGTGCACCGCGGCGCAACCAAGCAAGTTCTTTTCTAATCAACATATTGCGCTTGCTATCTTCAACGCTCATCTGTCGTGATCGCTCAGCCTTAGACAATACATAGGCTGAGTAACCACCTTCGTAAGTCTTGATCTGGCCATCGACGACTTCCCAGATCTGTTCTGAGATCTCATCCAAGAACCAGCGATCGTGCGTAATCACCATCACCGCTAATTCGGGACGTCCCTTGATATGGGCTGCAAGCCAAGCAACGCCTTCGACATCTAAATGGTTCGTTGGCTCATCAAGTAATAAGAGATCAAGATCGGCAACTAAGAGCTTCGCTAAATTAACGCGCCGACGTTCGCCACCGCTGAGGGAGTGAAAATCTCGGTCTAATAAGTGATCATCGAATCCACCGAAGAGCCCGGTAAAGATCTCGCGAATATCAGCGCTCGATGCCCATTCGTGCTTCTCTTTCTGGCCAAGAACCACATCACGCACTGAGGCACCTGCCGCGGCGCTATCTGCCTGGCTCAGGATTCCCATCGATAGCGATGATCCTTGTGCAACGCGCCCGCTATCTGGATCTTCGATGCCAGCTAAGACCTTCATCAGCGTGGACTTACCACCACCATTTCGACCCACGACTCCGATACGTTCACCGGCGTTGATACCGAGCGAAACGTTCTCTAAAAGTGGCTTAATTCCAAAGGATTTGGAGACCGCTTCGAGGTTAATGAGATTTTTGGCGGCCACTAGGGAATTCTATTCGAGCGGGGGTAGGGTAAGGAAATGGCTACAACACCAGTGACAGAGCGCGAATATGCGCTCGAATTAGATAGAAATGATCCACTCGCCAAGTTCCGCGATGAGTTCATTAATAGCACCCCTCAGATCTGCTACCTCGATGGCAACTCTCTGGGTCGTCTACCTAAAAAGACCGTCACTGCGATCAACGACTTCTTGCTCAATGAATGGGCGACCGAAGTTGTCGAAGGTTGGTCACACTGGATCGATGAGGCTCAGCCAACTGGGGATCTGATTGGTCGCGCAGCACTCGGAGCTGCCGAAGGACAAGTACTTGCGTGCGACACAACATCGGTGAACTTCTATCAATTGATTGGCGCAGCACTCCAAGCCCGACCAGATCGCAAAACGATTATCGTTGATGCCGCCAACTTTCCTACAGATCGTTATATCTTGCAAGGATATGCTGATCGCCTTGGACTCAAGCTGATCACAATCGATAATGAAGATGGTAGTGAGTGCCAGCATGAACGCATCACCACCGAGATTCTTGAGAAGTATCTATCTGATGATGTTGCAGTAGTGACTCTTGAAGTTATCCAATATCGATCAGGTGCACGTAATGATATTAAGGCGATTACTGATCTCTGTCGCTCATACGGCGCACTCGTTGTCTGGGATGCATCCCACGCAGTCGGATCGATCGAGATGGACTTTGATGCGAATGGCGTCGATCTCGCAGTTGGGTGTAGCTACAAATACGGTAACGCTGGCCCCGGCGCTCCTGCCTGGCTCTATGTTGCAAAGCAAATGCAGGCTGAACTGAAGGTCCCGATCCAAGGTTGGTTTGCTCAGAAGAATCAATTTGCAATGGGCGCTACCTTTGAGAAGAGCAGCGATATTCGCGGCTTCCAGATCGCAAGCCCATCCATCATTGGACTTCGTGCCATCAAGTCATCCTTTGAGATCATTGAAGAAGCTGGCATTGCTGCAATCGCCGAAAAAGCAGCGAAGGGCACTCAGATGATGATCGAGCTCTTTGATGCCTGGCTTGCGCCACTTGGTTTTACGCTCAATACCTCGCGCGAAGCAATGGAACGTGGTGGCCACATCTCACTCGTACATCCTGAGGCCAAACGTATTGCTGTTGCGCTTCGCCAATTTGCACATGTGATCCCTGATTACCGCGAGCCTAACTCGGTTCGAGTCGCTATTAGTCCACTTCCAACAAGTTATGTTGAAGTATGGGATGGCTTCCAACGCCTACGTGATCTGGTGAGCACACGTCAGTACGAGAAGATCTCCATCGAATCGCAGCGCGTCTCGTGAGTGATTTTGATGCTGCGCTGACGTACTCGTCATATCTTGCTGTCGATGAACTTCTGTAGTTACAGCGTCCGTTATCTGATGGCCCCGAACACGATGAACTCCTCTTCATTGTTATCCATCAGACTTACGAGCTCTGGTTCAAGCAACTCATTCATGAGATCAAGCGCGCTTCACTTGATATCGAAGCCGGCAAGACCTATCCAGCTCTCGCCACACTTGGACGCGTTCGCACCATATTGAAAGTGCTTGTCTCTCAAGTCGATATCTTGGAGACGATGACGCCACTTCAATTTAATTCTTTCAGAGATCGGTTGGCTTCTTCTTCTGGATTCCAATCAGCACAATTTCGTATGGTGGAAGCGCTCTTTGGTCGTCGCGATTCCAAGATGGCTGGCCACTTACCGCCGGCAGAGCAAGAGGCGGTCGCAGGGTTAACCAAGATTCGCTCTATCTGGGATAGCGCGCTCGTATATATCAATGGCCGTGGCTTTCCGATTCCAGCTCAATACTTAGAACGCGATTTTTCACAGCACTACACGCCAAATCCCGAGGTTCAATCGGCCTTGATTTCATTGCATAAAACCGATCCCGAAGGCGCGATGATCTGCGAGCGACTGCTTGATATCGATGAAGGGCTGCAAGAGTGGCGATATCGCCATGTGAAGATGGTCGAACGAACTATCGGCCACAAATCCGGTACTGGTGGATCATCGGGCGTTGGCTACTTAAGTAGCACGCTCTTTCATCCAGTCTTCCCAGATTTATGGCAGATACGAGATCAGCTTTAAGCTTTCAACCAAACGGTTGTGTTCTTAGGCAACTTACGTCCCTTGAGCGGGCTGCTGGAATGCAGGATCTCACCCTTAGGAAGTGTGAAGTCAGCGCCTTCGAAGTTCGTGATGCAATGCCAACCATTCTTACGGCTGAAGTGCACAACCTGAGGATCGCCAGTCTTAATCCATTCAAACTCTTCAGTCGTCTGTAACTTTTTACGGAGTTTGAGTGCAGTGCGATAGATATCAAGTGTTGATCCCTTGATCTTCGATTGGGTCTGCATCGATAGTGCGCCATATCCAAGTGGTTGAGGCAAGTGTGCCTTCCCGCTTCCAAATCCAAAGGATGGACCTGTCGCTGTCCAAGGAAGTGGAACACGGCAACCATCGCGACCCTTTTCTAGGTGGATCTCGGCGACGCCGTTCACAAACTTGTTGTTGCGCTTGAAGAAGACGCGCTGCTTCTTAAGAACAACATTTCGCTTCCAGGTTGGATCTTGAAGATCTGCATGCTTGAGATCAGCGACTTCAAAGAGGCCGAGCTCTTCGCCCTGATAGATATAGGTACAACCAGGTAGGGCCATAATGAACATCGCTGCCGCACGTGCGCGGCGTTGACCGAGTTCAAGGTTAAGTGGCGCTGATGTACCATCTGAAAGGAGCCATTCGCTGTAGTTAGTTCCATCTGGAAGGCCATATTTAGTAACAGTACGCACTACATCGTGGTTATTAAGCACCCAGGTAGATGATGATCCGGACTTAGCCGCAAGTGCAATATTGTCGCTGACAATGCGCTTGAACTCACGTGCTGAATACTTCGCTCCTAAGAGATCGAAGTTAAATGCCTGACCAAGTTCATCAGGTGTTGCATAGAGCATGCGACGTGGCGCTGGAACATAGGCTTCAGCAACTGCAACACGTGGTGGGTTATATTGATTGAAGAGCTTGCGCCACTCGCGATAGATCTCGTGGACTTCATCGCGATCAAAGAGAATATCGCGACCAGTTGTAGTGATCGTCATGGTGTCGCGCTTTGAGTGTTCGTGACCGAAACGCTTGAAATCTTTCTTCAGCGCATGTGCAACGTCGATGCGGAAACCGTCAACGCCGCGATCTGACCAGAACTTCAAGGTCTTTAAGAAGTCGAGTTGAACTTCGCGGTTATCCCAGTTGAAATCAGGTTGTTCTGGTGCGAAGAGGTGGAAGTACCACTGACCCAATGTTCCATCTGGATTCTTTGAACGAGTCCAAGCAGATGGTGCAAAATGTGAGACGAATTCATTTGGTGGAAGTTCGCCATTCTTTCCGCGACCATCACGGAAGATGTAACGAGCACGCGCTTTTGATCCTGGCTTTGAGGCCAACGCTTCTTGGAACCAGATGTGTTGATCAGATGAATGATTTGGAACGATATCTACGAAGACGCGGATACCTTCGGCATGCAACGCCTTGAGCATCGCATCGAAATCCTTCAGTGTTCCAAGACGAGGATCGACGTTTCGGTAATCAGCTACGTCATAGCCACCATCAGCGAGCGCAGATGGGAAGAACGGTGATAACCAGACCGCATCCAGGCTGAGCGATTTCAGATACTTCGCACCTTCGGTAATTCCCTTGATATCTCCAAGGCCATCGCCATCTGAGTCCTTAAAGGAACGTGGATAGATCTGATAGATGGCCGCTTGGCGCCACCAGTTTTCATCTTTTTTCAACATAGTCTGATGCTAGGGGCTGGAGGAGCCCAATATCCGAGCGCAAGTTCACTTTCGGAAATCTTTACCGTACCTTTATCTTCTTGTGGAATCTTGCAGATAATTGCAGAGAGGTCTGAATGTCTAGCTTAAAAGAGGTCGCAGAACTCGCCGGAGTTTCAGAGGCGACCGCATCACGCGCACTTCGCGATATCTCACATGTCAAACGTGAGACTCGTAGCGCTGTTCGCGCTGCCGCGAAAGAGCTTGGCTATGGGCCTTATGCGATCGACCCAGATTTCGACTCGGTTCCTGCAAAGGTCAATGCGATCGGTGTGATCGCCCCATTCTTAAATCGTTGGTACTTCTCTCACGCGATCGCTGGCGCTGAACAGACTTTACGAAGTGCCGGCTTAAATCTCCTTCTCTATAACTTCGATCAAGTCCGCGGCCGTGAAAAACTCTTCAAAGCTGAACTCAAGCAGAGCCGCGTTGTAGCTCTCCTTATTGTGAGCGTTCCACCGACAGAGGAAGAGTTCCAAGCCGTTCTTAACTTGGATATTCCTCTCTCTCTTATCGGCGTAACACACGAAGGACAATCAAGTGTGAGTATCGATGACGTCGCGGGTGGCAAGACTGCGACTCAACACCTCATTAATCAAGGCCATCGAAAGATTGGCTTGATCACTGGTCCACGAAATAATCCATTTAACTTTGCAGTATCGAATAATCGGCGAAATGGTTACCTTGAAGCGCTCGCTGAAAATGGCATCGAATTTAATCCGGACCATGAAGTAATCGGCGACTTTACCTTGGCAACAGGTTTGCATGCCATGAATACCTTGCTTGCTCGTAAGGATCGTCCGACCGCGGTCTTCTGTGAATCAGATGAGATGGCAATTGGTGCGATTCACTCAATTCGCAAACATGGTCTACGCGTTCCAGAAGATATTTCTGTCATTGGCTTCGATGATTACGAGATGTCTGAATACGCCGATCTCACAACGATTCGACAGGCAGTGGGTCAACTAGGCGAACTTGCTGCTTATCAAATCCTTGAAAAGTTAAAGAAGCCCAATACCGTTTCACGGCAGATCACTCTGCCGACCAAATTGATCGTACGTGGATCGACCAGAAAGCTCGAAACCGAAATAGATTAAGCCTGTAACCAGACTGTGGTGTGGGCCGGCAAAGTAAGTAATCCGGCCGCATAATCAGCGCCTGGCGCTGATTGATGGATCACCGAGCGCGCCTCCACGTGAATGTGCGCCTCGATATCGGTTGTATTCGCGAAGACGATCAAGCCTGGAACTCGAGTAAAGCCAAGGACTCCTGGCGCAGTATCCAAGAACGTAATGGAACCTTCGCCACCAAGTGCCGGATGCTCACGTCGAATCTTGAGTGTCTTCTTGTAGAAGTTCAGTGAACTCTCGTCCGCTTTGACTTCACTCTCAATCGCATAATCTCCATACGAACTCATCTGTGGTAGCCACGGAGTTCCAGTACTGAAACCAAAGTTCTTCTCATTCGCAGTCCAAGGAAGTGGCACACGGCAACCATCGCGACCTAGATCCACGCCCTTCGAACGGATAGCGATTGGATCTTTACGGGCAGCCACTGGCATATCGCCATCCGGTAGACCGAGTTCTTCACCCTGATAGATGTAGAGCGAACCAGGAAGTGCCGCAGTGAGCAGTGCAAGTGCACGAGCCTTCGCTACCGAACCCAGTCGTGAAACTAAACGCGGTGAATCGTGATTATTAAGGGCCCAAGTTGGCGGTGCACCGACAGTGGCAAGTTCAGAGATAACGCGAGCTGCAGCTTCTCTGATTTTCTCCGCGTTCCACTCGATCAATAGGAAATCGAAGTTGAAGATCTGATGGAGTTCATCAGGGCGAACATAATGAGCAAGTCGTGATGTTGGATAGACAAAGGCTTCGCCAACAGTCATCCGGTTCTTATATTCATTGAAAATCTTGCGCCACTGACGATAAATCTCATGTACACCATCGCGGTCAAAGAATGGCATATCACTCAATAGATCAGCACGCTGCTCTGCGGTTACATCCTTAGTATCGATGCGTAGCGCCTTGGTAAGTAAATCTGGGTCGCGATGATCGACCAAGATATTCTCTTTTACTAATCCGTGTGAGACATCGATTCGGAATCCATCGATCCCGCGGTCTAGCCAGAAGCGGAGCGTCTTCTCAAAGTCGGCGTGGACTTCAGGGTTATCCCAATTCAAATCTGGCTGTGATGAATCGAAGAGGTGCAGGTAGTACTGACCATCTGGCGTGCGGCTCCAGGCCGAACCCGTGAAGAGTGAGTTCCAATTATTTGGTGCAAGCTCACCGTTTTCGCCACGGCCATCGTAAAAATGGAATCGAGCGCGTTCATGCGAGCCAGGTGCGGCCTTGAGTGCTGCTTGAAACCATTCGTGATCGGATGAGAAGTGGTTAGGAATGATGTCGAAGATGATCTTGAGCCCGCACTCATGCGCCTCTTTGACGAGGAGCTCGGCATCTGCAAGTGTGCCAAAGAGCGGATCGATATCGCGTGGATCGGCAACATCGTAGAAACCATCGTTGTTTGGTGAGCGATAAATCGGTGATAGCCAGAGCGCATCAACACCGAGTGAAGCTAGATATGGAAGACCTTCGATGATGCCAGCGAGATCGCCCTCACCATCTCCGTTCGCATCGCGGAACGAGCGTGGATAGATCTGATAGATAACAGCATCCCGCCACCATGACGATTCCTTGGTCATAGTGGCGAGTCTAGTCTGCTGTTATAGCCGCTAGTTCGTTGTGCTACCTAGAACTACCGAGAAGGTCTTGGTAGACCCATCTGGCAACTTCGCCACAATCTTGATGGTTGCACCAGGCACGCTGGCTCTGATTCGAACGATGGCAGTTACGGTATCTGGGATCCGTACGCCGTCGATCTGAGTAAAGATTGACCCGACTGGAATGCCGGCTTTCGCAGCTGCCTCTCCAGCGACGAGTGATAGCACCTTTGCACCAACGCCGGTGTAATTCGAGTCGAAGCCGACACCGAGGAATGGGCGTGAAGATTGATGGGTTGGAGTTGTGATGATCTCGGTATAGATGCGCTTTGCCTCGTTGATCGGAATTGCAAATCCAAGACCAATATTTCCAGCTTGCCCACCTAGTGATGATGAACCAGTAGATGCGATCGCCGAGTTCACTCCAACCATATTTCCTGATGCATCAGTGAGTGGTCCACCAGAGTTTCCTGGATTGATTGCGGCATCGGTCTGAATCGCATCCACGTATGAGTTCACTCCGCCACTTTGTTGAGTGGTGACTGGGCGATTGAAGGCCGAGAAGATTCCTGAAGTTACGGTGTTTGATAGCCCAAGCGGTGAGCCAAAGGCGATCGCAGTATCACCGATCGAAATCGATGATGAGTCACCAATTGCAATTGGAGTGAGATTTCCTTGATTTATCTTGAGAACAGCAAGGTCATAGTTCACATCGCGTCCGACAATTGTGGCTGGAACTGAATCACCACTATTCAATTCGATATCTACTGTACCTGCACCATTCATTGCCGCATCAATGACGTGATTGTTCGTCAAGATATACGAATAAGTGGATGTGCTTTGGATAATTGATCCAGAACCGGTATCGCCACCGGCTGGCGTTGTTACGTTAACTGTCACAACACTTGGTGAAACTTTTGAGATCACTCCTTTGAGTGAGCCAGCTGGTGATCCAAGCGCGACTGCGGTACGTGTGGATGCACAGGTACCATCCTTAGAAATGTAGAGGGCTCCGGTGCGGTTATCTGCACATGCCACTGCTGTCGATTGTGTGAAAGTTCCGGCTGCCGTTGCAATTCCGCCAACCGTTGTTGCCCCAACAATAAATCCAATAGTTATCTTTGAAGCCGTACTTGTGAAGCGCATCTCACTCTCCCGTATTCCGATGTGTACTTGGAGTCCATCAGGGCCTCATATAAGCCCGCTATCCCCAAAGAATAATCAAGGGAATCTAAGAATTCTCTGTGAGCTGCATCTTCCAGACTGTGGGGAAGGCGAGCATCCCAGTGATCACGATCGCGCAGAGCGCTGCCATCCAGAGAAAGGTGCTCTGCAGACCAATCGCGCTGGCAAGTGGTGCAGCCACTGCTACACCGATTGGTCTGGTGAGAAGCGTGCCCATGCCATCAAAGGCAGATACTCGTGAGAGCGACTCCTTCGGTACCTCACGTTGAAGTGATGTACTCCAAATAGCTCCCCAGAGATCGAAGTTGATGCCGAAGAAGAAGGCGAAGAGTGCGATGATCCAGACCGAGTTACTAAATGCAAGCGCAATTAAGTATCCACAGATTGCATATGTGCCAAGGAGTAAGAAGCGCATCGGATACTTGGGCCGAACCTTGATAGCGATGAGCGATCCGGCGAGATAACCGACGAATTCCACTGCAACGATTGTTGCCCAGGACGATGCACCGTGGAATTTTTTAATAGCAAGTAAAGGCCCAAGCACGGAATCAATTGCTGACCAACACATGAAGACAGATGAGAAGCCGAAGACGACAATCACGATCCAGCGGAAGGATAAGAAGACCTTCCAGCCATGTAAGAGGTCATCGATCATGGTGTTCTCATTTGGTTCAGGCGCAATAGTGAGATGTCGCAACGTGAGAACAATAAGGCCCGAGATGATGAAGGTAGTCGAATCGATAATGAGAGCGGTCGAACTTCCCTTTGTTGCAATGATCCAACCGCCGATGGATGAACCTAAGATCAACATCAAATTAGATGTCATCTGAGTTAGCGCATTACCGGTCATCAGATGATCTTCATTCTCTACAAGTGCGGGGACGATCCCGGCAAGTGATGGCCAGAAGATCGCCCACATCACTCCGAAGTTAATTTGTGCAAAGAGTAAGAACCAGAACGGAACATGGCCGGTGGTGAACCAGATCGCTTGTATGAGTAAGACAATGCCGCCCCAAGCATCGGTGATTGCAGCCATACGGATACGTCCATAACGGTCTGCAATAACGCCACCGAACGGACTCACGATTAAATAAGCAAGTGAAGTTGAACCAACAACAATGCCAAGTTCGGTCGCCGAACCCCCGCGCATATGCAGAACTGCAAATGCAAGAGCGATTGTTCCCATGCCGTTACCAAAGTTAGAGATCAATCGTGCCGCAAGAAACCTCTGAAAGTTGCGACGCGAAAGAACTTCGCGGACCGAACTCACTTATCTCGGCTCTCAATATCCTTCAGGACGCGGTGGATATCTGCTGCAATCTGCTTAAGTTCGGTTAGCTCTTGATTAGCAAGGATTCGTGCCTCTTTTGCTAATTCAAATTCACCCAATGAGGCAGTATGTGTCTCATTGATCTTCTGCTCGACCGAAGCCGATGCCGCGTTCTGCCCGACCATGATGATCGAGAGGAGCACCAACTGAAGGAAGGTCTGAGCGATCCAGCCGACAATGGTGATGAGATTGTGGCTATTGATTGCAGCCGGCAAAGAGACCAATGCGATCGCCGCGAAGATATAGGCACACCACATGGTTGCAACACCACTAGTGATCTTTGCCGCCAGCTTCGTATTGAAATCATTGACTTTACTCATAACCGCGATTTTACGGTGCTTTCCGTTAATTCTCAGGCTTCCACGACGGCAGAGCGGGGATCAGTTGCTGAACACCCACTACAATTATGCAAATGCGCGGACTACCTTCGAAAATTCTTGCTGGCCTTTCGATCGGCGTCGTCCTCCTCTCACTCGCCTTTGGCTTCTTCGCCAAAACTGCAGGATCCGCCATTCCACGTTCGCACGCCCTCAATGGCGCAGCCCAATCGGGTGGCGGCGATACCAATATCTTGTTGATCGGCCTCGATTCACGTCGTGCAAATGATGGATCTGATTTGCCGCGCAAACTCTTGGATCTCATGCACGTCGGATCAACAAGCCAAGTTGGCGGATACAACACCAACACGATGATTGTGATTCATATTCCTGCAGACGGTAAGAAGGCAGTAGCGATTTCGATTCCGCGCGATGATTATGTCGATGTGCCAGGACAGAGCTCAAAGAAGATTAAAGAGGCATATGGTTATGCGAAATACCTCTCTGAATCTGCGCTCTATAAGCAAGGGGTAAAAAACCCCCAGCTTGAAGCACTCTCACGTGAAGCTGGTCGTACCGCAACCATCAAGACGATCTCACAATTCTTACAAATACCGATCGATCACTTCGCCGAGGTAAATTTAGTTGGCTTCTATGATCTCGCAAATGCGGTTGGTGGAATTCAAGTCTGCCTCAATAAGGCAGTAAACGATTCGCAGTATTCTGGTGCGGTCTTCCCCGCTGGACTTCAAACTATTACGGGTGTCGATGCGCTCAAGTTTGTTCGTCAGCGTCATGGACTCCCAAATGGTGACCTCGATCGAACCCATCGGCAGCAAGCATTCATCACCGGCGTGATCACAAAATTTAGAACCCAAGGAATCTTCGGTGATATCGGCAAGCTCTCTTCGCTTCTTAATGTCGCAAAGAAGGATGTCGTGATCGACTCTGGTTGGGATGTTCTCGGTTTCTTGCCACAGGCGAAGGCGCTCACTGGTGGAAATATCACCTTCCATACCCTGCCAATCGAGGGCTATGCCACGATTAATGGTCAATCTGTGAACAAGGTTGATCTACCTACAGTCCGTAAATTTGTGAAGGATCTCTTCTATCCAACGAAGGCAACTCCTTCTCCAGCAGCATCAGCCTCTGCCTCACCAAAGCCGACAAAGATTAATTACGGCCAGCTTGCAAATGGAAAGAGCGTAGATGGTTCGAAGATACCATGCGTGAACTAGCCATGGATCTGATTCGCTAATGCTCTATCCCTTATTAGCAGTATTTGTCGGGGCTCTCACTGCAGTTCAATCAAGACTCAACGGACAACTATCAAAAGATATTCATAACGGCATCGCTGCTGCAATCATCTCCTTTGGCACTGGCTGGATTGTGCTCTTCATTCTCTGCTTTGGAATCAAGAATGAACGCGCTGGTCTTCGTAATATCTGGAAGGGTCTTACCTCTGGCCGGCTTCGTCGCTGGGAAGTAATTGGCGGAATGGGTGGTGGCTTCTTTGTTGCGACGCAATCCATTACCGTTCCACAACTTGGCGTTGCAATCTTCACGATCGCAACAACTGGCGGTCAGGCGGTCGCCTCTTTGTTAGTCGATAAGTTAGGTATTAGCCCGGCAGGCAAAAAGAAGATTACGATTCCTCGTATCTTTGCGGCAATCGTCACGCTCTTTGCAGTGACCGTCGCTGTTTATCCAGATCTATCAAAAGCGACGATCTCGCTCTTTGCAATTCTATTAACACTCATTGTTGGTGTAGTCATCGCATTCCAACAAGCGCTCAATGGTCGCGTTAATGTTGTTGCTACTAGACCACTTGCCACTGCTTTCTTGAACTTCCTCATGGGATCGGCTGTTCTCATCGTCGCACTTACCGTCAACCTTGCCAACGGTGGCAGTATCGGGGCGTTGCCTTCGAATATCTGGCTCTATGCCGGCGGTCCAATCGGCGTTATCTTCATCTCTGTTTCAGCCTTTACTGTGAAACAGATGGGAATTCTGAATTTTGTGCTTGCGAGCGTCAGCGGGCAGTTAGTGGGCGCACTTCTGCTCGACTGGCTCGCCCCTGCTGCACATACCTCGATCAGCTCATACTTAGTGACCGGCGTCGCAATGACTATGAGTGCGATCCTTTTGGGTCGCTATTTTGAATCCCGCAAGCGATAATTGCCCTGTGCCAAAGATCCAAGCCCCAACCCTGATCGCTCACCGCGAACTACGCCGTCAGCAGTTAATTACTGCGGCTATGGAACTTGCGATGGCTGAAGGCGCAGCGGCAATTACCGTCGCAGCAGTCGCGGCAAAGGCTGGCCTAGCTCGATCATCGGTCTACGAATACTTTGAGAGTTCGGCCGATCTCGTTGCAGATCTCGTCTTAGAAGAGCTCGATTATTACACTGCTCGTTTGGCATCAGCGATTGAAGATGTCACAGATCCCTTCGATCAGATCGAACGTTGGATCGCTGAAGGACTTCGCTATGTTGCAGATGGTCGCCATATGTTGGTGAAGTCACTTAATACAATCGCAGCACCTGAGTATCGCAAGGAAGAGATTGCAGTCGGCCACCGCAAGATGCTGGCACCGCTTCGCATCGCACTTACCAAGACTGGAATAACCGATCCAATCTCTGCCGCAGCTTTCTTGCAAAGCGTCACAGATGCCGCATCAGTTCGCATTGATGCCGGAAATGACGCAGAGCTCGAAATCCAGAGTGCTACAAAATTCGCACTTGCTGGACTCCGAGCCCTGGTTTAATACTTTCTAGATTACTTCTTTACAGTCACAACTACATTCGTAGTAAGTGCTGAGTAATTTGCTGTTCCTGGAGCTGTTGCAGTCAGAGAACATGTTCCAGCGCTGATCGCCTTCACTGTCGAACCCTTAACCGAACAACTCTTTGAAGTGCTCTTGTATGTGATCATCTCGCCAAAACCAGTAGTTGCGGAGAGAACTACGGACTTACCGACCTTTAGCGTTGCAGAAGTGATCTTGAGTGTCTGCACGGCAGGTGTGACCATCAATGGGAAGTGCGCAGATACTGGACCATGAGTCGCATCACCTACGGACGAAACCGCAATGTCACAGACACCCGTTCCCTTAAGTGCATCAACAACATTGTCTTTCACTGGGCATAGGTCAGGGGTATATGACTTGAGAGTCGCCTTTACACCCGAACCAGTTGTGACATCAAAGGTGAGCGGAGTCCGGTAAGCAATGGTTCCAGGCACATTTTGCACCATGGCCTTGCCATTTACCTTCACGGTCAGAAGATCCGGGCCAAGGCCGGTTGCAGCTGATGTTGGGGCTGCGGTCGTGCCACCCATTCCCGCTATAAAGTTAAATGGCACAAATTGATCTTCGGTGTGATCGGCCGCATTTGTGTGGTCGTATTGGAACCACAAGCCACATTGTTGATGAGCACAATCTGCGTTCCAGGCATTGCCATTATCGATCGTGAAGGCCAACACCTGTGTTGGGTGTGAGGGAGCAGTGGGATCTGCGCTAATCCACATTGTAAGAGCAGGAATATTTGCACTCGTTAATGTTGGACGAGCGCCTGCCATTGGTTGCACCGCTTCGTAGGCATAGAGGCCATGTCCCGTTGGGAATCCCCCAAGAACAAAATGTAAGGTGTCTCCAGCGGCAACAGACGGAGTACCAGAGACGGGTGCGCCATCAGCGCCAGTCCACATGACCTTCGTCATTGCTGCCTGTGCCTGAGGTGCAAAGGTGAGCCCGAGTGCGAGTGTTGCGATTGCTGCGATAGTGGTAACTAAGCGCTTCATTTTCCTACTTTCGATTATGAGGTGTGACTATTTTTTGAACTGTAGAGGGAGTGCGATGTCATACGAACGGTCATCGCCACGTGTGTGATCGGCGCGGGTATAGATTGCACAAGCAATCTTGCGACAGTCAATAGCTTTTCCATTTGGAACTGAGATCAGTGGTGCAACTTTTAGTGTCACGCTAAAACGACCACCGGGTAGATATGGTTTCGCTAATCCGATTCCGTATGTTGGTGGATTGGAGCTGATCCATTCGGATGCACCTTCAGTGCCAGTCTTATCCGCGCCACCACCACATGGTGTTGGTAGCTGCCCTTTT
>Ga0214170_1000162_pt1 | contig 28586 bp, 52 predicted proteins | sample TroBogEpilimnion_2_FD_153008 | JGI IMG/M metagenome (GOLD analysis project Ga0214170, IMG submission 153008) | Freshwater microbial communities from Trout Bog Lake, WI - 27JUN2007 epilimnion | ecosystem: Environmental > Aquatic > Freshwater > Lake > Epilimnion/Euphotic zone | place: Trout Bog... | reverse complement strand
CGGATGGAACTCGGAAGGTTTCGATATTCCCTATACTGTTATGCGTATTCATCGAGTATTGAGCAAAGACGATACTCGCCGTTTATGCCTGTGGGGACAATTTCCTAAGCAACGTACCTTTGAACGTTTTGGCGCAGAACAATTAACATTTGATTTAATTGGTCGCGTACATATGGACTATATGCAGTTGTATAGAAAATATACCTATGAAGAACGTCACAGTTATAGCCTAGATGCAATTGCTGAATACGAATTAGGCGATAGTAAAACGCCGTACGAAGGTACATTAGATCAACTTTACAACAAAGACTTTCCAACGTTTATTGAGTATAACCGACAAGATACTATGTTGTTATCTAAACTGGATCAGAAACTAAGATTCTTAGATTTAGCTAACGAACTAGCACACGACAACACAGTATTGCTACAGACTACAATGGGTGCTGTAGCAGTTACTGAACAAGCTATTATTAATGAAGCCCACAGTCGTAATATGATTGTACCTAACCGAAGGAGTAGAGATGATCAAGGAGAAACGCAGGCCGCAGGTGCCTATGTTGCTTATCCCAAAAGAGGTATGCACGAATACATCGGAGCGATCGATATCAATTCGCTCTACCCGTCGGCGATCCGTGCTCTTAACATGGGGCCCGAAACAATCGTCGGACAACTTAGAACGACAATGACCGATCACTATATCCGTGAAAAGATCGCCGGGGGATCAAGTTTTGCGGATGCGTGGGAAAATATGTTTGGTACACTAGAGTATCAGGCAGTAATGAATATGGAAGTTGGTACAGAAATTACCATTGACTGGCAAGATGGATCCAGTGATGTACTGAGTGCGGCCAATGTATGGAAGCTGATATTTGACAGCAACCAACCTTGGACTATCAGTGCCAATGGTACTATATTTAGATTTGATATAAAGGGTATTATCCCGGGCTTATTGGAGAGATGGTATGCCGAACGTAAAGAAATGCAAGCTAAAAAGAAAGCCGCAACATCTAAGGAAGATCAAGCGTTCTGGGACAAGAGGCAACTCGTCAAAAAAATTAACCTCAATTCGCTCTATGGCGCGATCCTTAATCCGGGCTGTAGGTTCTTCGACCAAAGGATTGGGCAAAGTACGACGCTTACGGGTCGTATTATCGCGAAGCACATGGACTCGCACGTTAATGAAGCAATTACGGGGAAGTACGATCATATCGGAGACGCAATCATCTACGGGGACACGGACTCGGTCTATTTCTCAGCCTGGCCGCAAATTAAAGAGGAAGTAGCCAAGGGTAATATGGAATGGAACAGAGAAATCTGTGTACAACTATATGATACTATTGCCGACTCGGTTAATGACTCATTCCCGGCATTTATGGAACGTGCTTGTCATTGTCCGCGTGAGATGGGTGCTATTATTGCGGCGGGTCGCGAACTTATTGCGTCTAAGGGGTTGTTTATTAAGAAAAAACGCTATGGGGTATTAATCTTTGATATGGAAGGTGTGCGTTTAGACACACACGGCAAGCCAGGTAAGATGAAAGCCATGGGTCTTGACCTTAAGCGTTCAGATACCCCTAAGGTAGTACAAGACTTCTTGAGTGAACTGTTAATGGATGTCTTAACTGGTGCTACTAGAGATGACGTTATCGCCAAGGTCAAAGACTTTAAAATACTATTTGCTGGACGACCAGCCTGGGAAAAGGGTACACCTAAACGTGTAAACAACTTAACCAAGTACACAGCCGAAGAAGAACGTCTAGGCAAAGCCAATATGCCTGGACACGTTCGTGCGGCAATGAACTGGAATCGTCTTAAGAAGATGCACGGCGATAACTATAGTACCAGTATTGTAGACGGTATGAAAACTATTGTATGTAAGCTCAAAGATAATCCACTTGGACTTACTAGTGTAGGCTATCCAACAGATGAATTACATATACCTAAATGGTTTAAAGAATTACCATTTGATGATTCGAGTATGGAAATGACTATTGTAGATCAAAAGGTCGAAAACCTATTAGGTGTGCTAGACTGGAAGATTGAAGAAAATACTGATATTAAAACAAGTTTTGATGATTTATTTACATTTGAATGAAATTTAGCGAACTAGTAGAACTTCGAGATAGACTACGGCAGGCTTATACAATTGAGCCAGCTAGTAATGAACTTATATCGTTAGATAACGAAATTAAAGCTATCCGTAGTACCAGTCAACCTGATTATTTTGTTGGTGAAATCAGCAAGGTAATTGATCATTTACAAACTGTCAAAGACGCATTGTCTTATAATCGCGATATGTACGATGCCATGATCGCTGAACTAAATTTTAAAATTAGCCAAGAAGGTCAAAAGTTTTTTGGTGAAAATTATAAGTTAGAACTCAAGTACGATGCTGTTGAAAATATTCGTAAGATACGTGTACTACCACTCAGTGATGAAATACACAGCGAAATTCTAAATCGAATTCGAATACACACCAGTTGGCAATACCCAGCCTTGGAAATTGGATGTCGCGACGGTGAATGGACACAGTATATGGTCAGTGCTGATCCATTGTACATTGTGGATCACTATAGAGAATTTACAGATAGCGCCACAGCTTCCTTTACCGAAGAGTATCGACGTCGTATTCGTGTGTACCTAACACCCGATCACGATCTAAGTGTACTACCAAAAAACCAATTTAGCTTTATCCTGTGCTGGAATTTTTTAAACTATCGAAGTATGGATACGTTTAAAGAATATCTTAAACAGGCATTTGAACTACTACGTCCGGGTGGTGTGTTCTTGTTTAGCTTTAACGATGGTGATCGTCCAGCTGGTGCTGGCTACACCGAAAACTTCTTTATGAGCTATATGCCAAAATCATTACTAATACCCTTATGCGAAAGTTTAGGGTTTGAAGTAGTCAGTGATCAGGCTAGAGAAATGGCCATTAGTTGGTTAGAAGTTCGTAAACCCGGAGAATTAAAAACAGTAAAAGCCCACCAAGCAATGGGCGAAATAAAAAGATTTAACCTTTGACTTTTTCTAAATACATCTATACAATACTAACATTAATGGAGAATATAAATGCGTGACCACTTACTCGATATCGTACAACACACTCAAGGCCTTGGAGTACTTAATTTAATTAAGATTACTGGCGATCAAACTAGCACTACAATTAATGCGTTTGATCAAGATAACCGAACAGTTATCCTAAATGCCGAATTCAAAGCACCAGTAGCTGACTTTGTTGGCACATTTGGTATGCCAAACTTAGATAGACTAAACACTATCCTTAATCTTCCAGTCTACAAGGAAGATGCTAAAATTACAGTAACTCAACAGGACGGAGAGCCTAGTGGAATTACTTTTGTAAACAAAGATGGCGACTTTAAAAACAATTATCGTTTTATGGGTTCAGCTATTATCAATGACCAACTTAAAAGTGTTTCAATGAAGAAACAGGTCAAGTGGGGTGTAGAAATTACTCCAACTGTAGTAAGCATCCAGAAACTTAAATTCCAAGCACAGGCACACAGTGATGCTACATTCTTTTCAACTAAGGTTGACAACGGGGATCTAAAGTTTTACTTTGGTGACCATAGCAGTCATGCTGGCGACTTTACTTTTGCTCAAGGCTGTGGCGGTGCGTTAACTAAACAACTATATTGGCCAGTTAATGTTGTTATTAGCATTTTGAGCTTGCCTGGAGATAAAACATTTAAGATCAGCGATGAGAACGTTGCTGAAATTACTGTAGATTCAGGTATTGCTGTTTATCGTTATATGCTACCTTCGCAGACTAAGTGATAATCAATTCTAGCAATTTAGACAAGTGGGCACATAAAGGTCATGTGTTTGGGGAATGTATGAGTCGCCCCGACAGTGACCTTATGTATGTAAACATTCCTAAAAATGCTAGTTCGTGGACTAAACCTAATTTATTAGATTGGGGGTGGGAGTTTTACAACTATCACACTGACCAGCTTGATAAAACTGCTATTGTGGTATTGCGTGATCCAGTAGATCGTTGGCTTAGTGGCATCGCCGAATATCTAACACTATATCATCCCAACTTTGGCAACGGGGAATGGACTGAACACGTATTTGATATAATATTTGATACTATAACATTTGACGATCACACAGAACAACAAGTAAAATTCTTACAAGGCCTGGACACAGATCGTTGTGTATTTTTTAGATGCGACCAATACTACAGAGAAGACTTTAGTACATTTTTAGACGAACGGGGTATGGCTAATAGATATCATAGATACGAGTACCAACACGTAAGTGAAAACGATCCTATTAGACATAATTTTAAAGAATTATTTAAAGCAACAATACAAAATTCTAAATACTTAGACAATGTTAAACGGCATTTTGCCGCAGATTATGATTTAATTAACTCAGTAAAATATTATGGCTCAAGATAGATTAACAGATAAACAAAACGATTACGCTATATTTTTACCAGCTATCAGTGGATTCTATGCTACATTTATAGGTAAACAGCGTAACGAAAATTATGTTGATCCTGCACGTTTTCCGCAGGGTATAACAGATATGGAACAGCTTAATTGGCTCAATGACCAGAAAGCCCTGTTTCCATATAAATGGTCACTGTACTCCGGTGGACACGCCAACCTCGACCTTAATAAGCAAGACTGGTCAGAGGATATGGTTCGCAATCGCGATCCCAACACACTAATCCTAGGCGATTCTGGAGGTTTCCAGATAGCCAAAGGGTTATGGGAAGGTGATTGGAAGGCCAATAGCGGATGTCCTAAGGCTGAAGCTAAACGCAAGGCCGTATTAACCTGGCTTGACACAATCAGTAACTACTGTATGACATTAGATATTCCTACTTGGGTTATTCACGATGAGAACGCCAGTGCTAAGTGCCAAATTACTACGTTAAATGAAGCAGTAGAAGCCACCAAATACAATAACGAATATTTCATGAAGCACCGTAAGGGTGTTAAGAACGGTGGTACACGTATTCTAAATGTTCTACAAGGCGACAATCATAAGAATGCCGAGAACTGGTATCAAACAATGAAAAAGTATTGTGATCCTTCGAAGTATCCTGACACTCACTTTGATGGATGGGCAATGGGCGGTCAGAATATGTGTGACGTACACCTAATCCTTAAGCGTTTGGTAGCCTTACGCTATGATAATTTACTACAAGAAGGTGTACACGATTGGATGCATTTCTTGGGCACAAGTAAACTAGAGTGGGCAGTATTATTGACTACTATTCAAAGAGCAATTCGTAAATATGTGAACCCATCATTTACAATTAGTTTTGATTGCGCCAGTCCATTTTTAGCTACTGCTAACGGACAGGTCTATTTTGAAAATGTCTTTAAAGACAATGACAAATGGTCATATCGTATGGCTCCTAGTGCCGACGATAAGAAATACGCACTAGATACACGTAAATGGAGTGATGGTGTAGTAGCAGATGGTATCTACCCACGATGGGAAGATAGTCCTATATCTGATATGCTGAAGATGAAAGATATTTGCTATTACAAACCTGGAGACCTAAACAAGAATGGCAAAGAAGGTAAAACTTCTTGGGACAGTTTTAGTTACGCATTGTTAATGGGTCATAATGTATGGATGCACTTAACCGCAGTACAGGAAGCCAATAGGCGTTTTGATACTGGCACTCGTCCGGCAATGATGACGTATAGTGCGCCAGGCCAAGATAAATTTGAAGATATAGTAGAAGCAATATTTGCCGCCCCAGATCGAGCTACTGCTGATGCTATCATTGACGAATACAACATTTATTGGATGGAGATTGTTGGCACTCGTGGATTTAAAGGTAAACGTGCTATGAATTCGTTTACTAACTTTGATGATCTATTTGAGTTTGAAGATAATGTTGTTGAAGAAGATGAGCCCGAGTTTGATGAATCAAAATTAGAAGCATTGGAGAACGAATGACTATTACTGCCCGTATTAAACACTTAGAAGACGAACACGCCAAATTGGATAAGAAAATCAACGGACTCGAAAGTACCGGAGCTTTCCAAGATGAATTGTTAAACAAATTGAAAAAACAAAGGTTGCATCTTAAAGACGATATTGTTAAACTTAAAGAAACACTAGCATTTGAAAACAGCAAGAAAGCAAAGAATGGATAGACCAGGACACAACGATATTAGTTTTTTTATCGGCGACGAAGTAGAACATAGCCCAGCTTTTGGGCGCAGAACTTTGTTTGTGGTAGGCATACAGGACAGTCAAATTATTATGACTCTAGCGGCCAATAACGACTGTACGCATTTGTATTTTGGTGCTAACCAAAGTTTTCCTAAATTAGATACAGATGATGGTGACAACTGGCGTGAATGGGAATCTATGATCACAGATTGTTTACAAAAAGGATTTCTGTGTACTTTGGATTTGGATGTTACTTGTACCGAAGGCCTAGCCGAAAGCTGTTTGGTTGAGTACAATAACTTTATTCCGATGATTTCGGTTAAATTGCCCTATATACAACTAATGGGATATAATGCTATAATTAAGCTAGACGACAAAGACTTCCGTGCTACAAACCCAGGAGTCTGGTGTCATAGTTTACACGAATTACGGGACCGTAAAGTATTTACGGATTGGTCTAAATATACACAAGACGAAGTGATTAAATGATTCAAGCAGAACGTGAACAAATTGAGCGTATTAAAACAGCCGCACAACGACAAATTTGGGTTACCTTCCAACGTGAAGGTGTCCACTGCTATCCAGCCGCGGCAACTGACCCACAACTAGCAACAGGTGATGAATACGATGTTTCGTTTCTTGCTAGCCCTCATCGTCACATTTTCCATTTTAGGGTGTCAATCGATGTCTTCCATAATGACCGGGACATCGAGTTCATCCAATTCAAACGCTGGCTCGAGAACCTATACAGTGGGACCGGTCCCTATAATGAAAATCGAGTTCTAGAACTTAACTATAAGTCTTGCGAAATGATCGCAGATGATTTATACGACCAAATTGCCGCACGGTATCCAAATCGTGCTGTAACAATTGAAGTATCCGAGGACGGTGAAAACGGATGTTCAATTTCTTATAACCTTACCCGTCCGAGTCAATCAATCGTTATTTAAAAGGAAATATCATGGCCAAACCAGAATGGCTCAATAAGTATCTTCGTATGAAACCCGAAGTGGCCCAGATCTTTGAAGATTTGGAAGTTTACAAACAGTTTTGTATTGATTACGGATACCCGTATGATGAGCGCAATCTGTATAACGAGCGTACTCCATATGGCGAGTACATTAAAATGACTAAAGGTCGTGAACCTTGGGACCAATGGCGTACTCCTAAGCGTGAACGCAAGGACTTCCGACCACGTGATACTAACTGGCGCCCGAGAGAACAACAATGAAACTGGCACCACAGCAACCTGCTGAAGGTATCTTAAAACAAGGCGAGTGGGGTGATGCTAAGTCATACCAGATTGTCTGTGAGTGCCAAGATCTTAATCACTCACACAATCTGTGGGTAGAAGCAGACGACACTAATAAGATTAGTGTTACTGTCTATACAAAAGTTAAGAGTCAATGGTGGAAGTTGAATCGTTGGCAAACTATGTGGCGTTTGCTTACTCGAGGTTATGTCGAATACGAGACCAGTTTAATTTTAACACAACAACAGGCTCTTAACTATGCGGAGACTTTACGTTCTGCTGTTGTTGATGTAGAAAATTTTAAAAAGAAAAATGTATAGAGTAAAATATTATATGTCCGGCGATAGCTTAGTGTCTAAATACTTTAAGACATTAAGTGAAGCTATTCGTTTTTCAGTGTACGGAAAAATTGGACCAATGAATCTTTACGGAATTGACAAGGTAGAAGAATGAGAAAATTATGGTATATGGGCCTAGAGCCCTACAAAGCACGTTACACACTACAATTACAAGAGTGGAACGTGCGTGTGTTTGAACAACGTGGTATTAACTATGAAATTGTTACAGGTGAAACACTCAGTAACGATCAGGCCATTGTAACCGGGCAGGTATTAGACGCCCACGGTCGTACTTACTTTGGTATGAGCCAACTAATGAATCTTGTTAAGAAGATGAAAGCAGGAGAAGTTACAAATGAAGATATTATCTACTTTGAAGATATGTTCCAGCCAGGTATCGAGAGCTTACCTTATATTATCAATCAAGTGCCTGTTCATATGCGTCCTCGCATTGCCGTTCGTTGTTTGGCACAGACTATCGACCCTGACGATTTCGTACACGTATGGGGTATGTCTAAGTGGATGGCTACTTACGAACGTATGGTTGATCAGTTTGCTGATATCGTACTAGCCAGCAATGAAGAGATGGCGATGCATATGAAGGTTGCTGGGTGGGAGGCTCCCATCTACAATATCAGCGGCCTAGCATTTGGCAAAGAGGAAGTACGCAGTCGTGTCGCTGGTGAACTTAAACCGTTCGCAGAACGTAAGATGCGTGTAGGCTTTGCGGCACGGTGGGATCAAGAGAAGCAACCAGATTTTTATATGGATTTAATTGAAGAATGGAATCGTAGATATCCGCATATGGGTGTAGAGTTCTGTATCTTTAGCGGGGCCAAACTTAAATCCAATAACGACAGCTATATGGCTCGTACCCGTGATCTACAGGCCCGTGGACTACTAACTGTTTATGAGGACTTAGAAAAAAATGATTACTATGCTTTGCTTAATGATACTCGTGTCTTGTTCAATTGTGCTCTCCAAGATTGGGTATCAAACACAGTCTCGGAAGCTGATACTTTGGGAAGTAACGTGTTATATCCTGCTTATCGCAGTTTCCCTGAAACTTTTGCTAACGACCTAGATCGACTGTATATTCCTTGGTCAATGGATGACGCAATTAATAAGTTATTCCCACTACTACAAAACCCACATAAGAATATGGGCAAGATCAGTGATTGGACCAACGGCACTATTGATCGCATTGTTGATATTTTGGAAGGCTCGGGCGAACAATGGTTACGTATGAGCACAGACTATCGTAAGCATACACATGAATCAAAATATTGATTTTCAAGACCCGAACTATCGCGGTCCTATTCCCATAATGACTTTTCAACAGCCTACAAATAATATTGTCCTAAATTCAGGCACAACCGAAATGCTTAGAATTGCCGAAGATGGGTTTTATGTTCGCGGTGTCAAGCTCGAACAGGATGACAAAGAAATCAAAGAAGTATATAATTGCTTTAAGGAATGGTTGACTTGGTCAACTTTGAATAGGAATTGATATGAACGGAGATTTGGTATTGCATCTAGTTGTGGGCCTTGTTTGCTTTTTAGCAGGCCGTACATCTGCACCTAAAGAGATAGTGCAAGAAGTTGCAATGACTGATAAAGAACGTCGAGAACACGACTACCAAGTAACATTAAACCAAACCTTGTTATCCGAAGTACAACAGTACCGATTGTTAGAAACTAAACTAAGAGGCGAATTATGGGAAACCAAGCAAAAACTAAAGAAATTACAGCAGAAGAACTAATCGCTGTTCTTAAATGGACTCCTCAGACCTATCGTATTGAATTAGGTAACTACGGAGGAGAAGTCTATTGTGGGCGTGTTGATCGCAAAGTCTATGATTACTTTAAGGCAAATAATATTGACTTAGACGAGTACAATGGCGATTGGGACAACGAATTAGATGTTCCTGATGATATGCAACCTTTCCCACCAGGAAGTCCATACGAATGCGATGACTTAATTCACGCCAGTGGTGCTACAATGGATGATGGTAATAGTGTTCAGGTCTTTGATGAAAAAGGCAATGTAGTATGGGAGTGCCAACTAACTCGTGCTGAGCTAGAAGCTGAAGGTGTTGAAGTCGAAGAAGATGAAGAGTTTTATGTTGATGAAATTCCCGATGGTGGGGTTGCGTTCTGGGGAGCCCAAGGAGAAAAAGGCCTGCTGTTTGGTGGAGAGATTGAACTCAAAGAACCGTTTGATCCTAAAAAATTAAAACTAACATATAGTGACGCCGATGGTTGGCATCTATGCCACGGCGTTGTCTACGACGGTGACGATATTGACAATAACGATATTAGCACTACAGGTAAATGGGGCGAAAGCAAGTGGCTATTAGGCGGTGACGAAGAAGCGTATGATCCAGAAGAATCATATGATGTGCCGGCGACTGGTCCTAGTCCAGACGACTGGGAAAGGTCTCCTAAATTTAAATTTAAAAAACACAAACCAGTACACGTAGGTTGGTACAATGCTATCTGGAGTAACTATGGCACAACCTATGGCACACTATACTGGGACGGCGAAAACTTTGTAGAATACAACTACGGTAAGCCTACTGTTATTACTGGTGTTGATACCTGGTCGGGTTATAATTGGGACACTAGCAGTTGGGTTAATCAACCCCCAGCCCCTCCAGAAGCAGAATGTAAAAACTGTCATTGGATTGGCAATCGCGATGATATGGAAGACACCGACGATGGATACCAATGCCCAGAATGCCATAGCGGTTACGACCATCTAGAATGGATCAGCTACGACCCAGACTCTAAAGAAGGTCTTGCTAACCGTGACAAATACTGTAAACCTTGGGATCCAGTTGTGTCACTGGAACGAATTGTATTAGCCAAAGAACAAGAAAAAGAAGCTAGTTGGCCTTTTTAATGACTGTAACTGACTGGTTCTCTAAACGATATAAACCAAGGTACAATGGCCTGTATGAAGTTGAATCAACGCATTGGCCTTGGAGTTTTTTCTGTGAGTGGACCAAAGGCATTGGTTGGGCCAACAATGTTGATGTCGTACAGTGGCGTGGGTTAACCGAGCCGTATGAACCAACTACCTAACGAAACCTACGAAAATTGGGCTAAACGTGTTGAGCAATACGAATATGGTCGTGCGTTAATGAAACTAGCACAAGGCGCCGATGTTGAAGCTGTGCTAGAAGAAGTCAGCTATCGTATAATGAAAAAATTAAATCATCCAATTATTTTAGCACTGACCAGTAATAGTGCGTCTAAATACAATAGCGAACAAAGCCAACAAGATTATAAAACAAAATATCTAGACCAATTTGGACCTAAACCCGATCATATACAAGAGGATTAAATGAGTTTAAAAGACCTAACTAAAGACAGCCACGATCGTGCTGAGCAAACTGCTTTTATGAAAGCAGTATTTGCCGGCACACTACCATTGGATATATGGGCCGACTTTACATTCCAAAAGGCATCAATATATAATGCTATCGAAAATATTGCTAGAGAAGCCGGACTATTAACTGACCTAGCAGGAATTGAACGTGCTAGACTATTACTAAACGATGCTAAAGAAATGAATCCAACACTCGATAGTTTAAATCCGGTGGCACACGATTACGTACAATATCTAATTAGTATTAAGGACTATCCAGAACGTATAATGGCACATTTATATACCTGGCATATGGGCGATTTGTTTGGCGGGCAGATGATTAAAAAGGTAATCGACGCACCGCATACAGCATTAGATTTTGCCAATGCAGACTTGTTAAAAAATGCTATTCGTGCTAAACTTGATGATACAATGGCCGTTGAAGCTAACGTAGCATTTGATTGGGCTATTCAATTAATGGAACAATATTCACTATGACAACATTTACAACAGAAGATAGGCAAGCAATTGATGACGGTCGCGCCCGGTGTGGCTGTGGCAAAAGCCTACACCAACCCTATTGCGATGGTAGCCACGCTCGCAATGATCAAGAATTAAAAGATTGGGCAGATCGAGTAGAATTAGAAAAATATCGTCAAGAAGCCATGGGACTTTGGTTTGATGGCGGATCGTGTACAGGCGGAAAACCAGAATGAAAATTGTGGTTACCGGCGGATGTGGTTATATTGGTAGCCACGTAGCCCGTGCATTTAAGATGAACGGCGACGAAGTTTACATTATCGACCGTGTTAAACGTGAACATACATTAAAGGATATCGATGGATACTTTATTGGAGACTTTATTAGTGATGCTAGTCTTGCTACTATCTATGATGTGGCTCCGGACATTATCGTCCATTGTGCTGGCACTAGTTTAGTTGGTCCTAGTATGACAAATCCTGCAGAATACTACGAAAACAATGTAGTTAAAACTGTAGGGTTGATGAACTTGGTTAAGAACCTAGACAAAAAACCTATTATTATGTTTAGTTCAAGCGCAAGTGTATACGGCGAACCGGACTGCTTGCCTATCAAAGAATACGACGAAGTAAAACCTTTAAGCCCTTATGGTAGTACTAAGGCCACCTGCGAGCTTATACTACAAGATTATAGTCGTGCCTACGGAATTGATACTGTATGCTTCCGTTACTTTAATGCGGCAGGTGCTATGCCTGGCACATATGATCTTGGCCAAGAACCTGAAGCTACACATATTGTTGCTCGTGTACTAGAAGCCGCTATTGCCGGACGTGGTGTTACTATCAACGGTAGCGATTTTGAGACCGAAGATGGAACTTGTATTAGAGATTATGTTCACGTATGGGATATTGCCCTAGCTCATGTACGTGCGGCAGGTTACGTTATTCGCAAAAGGCAAGGACGTATTAGCGGAAACATTGCCGAAACATTTAATCTAGGTACTAACGTAGGTGTAAGCAATAAACAAATTGTAGACTATGTATTTGACAAATACGGAATTAGTTTTGTTAACTACGGTCTACCGAGAGCAGGCGATCCAGCAGAGCTAGTAGCTGATTCGAGTCGTGCCCGAGAAGAACTTGGGTGGACTCCGCAACACAGTAATATTAAAACTATTATTGACTCTGCCTATAAGTGGTATGTTCGTAAATGATAAAATTCCCTGTAATTGAATTAATTGATCGTTTGGCCATTGCCGAAGTAAAATTTAAACGCACCCACGGCGCCAATGCTGAAGAACTAACCTGGTATATGAATCAGGCCATAAAATATAACATAGAAGACGTTGAAGATCTTTATATGAATCTAGTGGCTGTACATAACACTATCTGGGATTTAGAATCTGAACTTAAAACAGGCCGTGAAGCTGAACTGCCGTTGGAAGAAATCGGTAGACGTGCTATTGCTATTAGAGATCATAACAATGAACGCATACGCATTAAAAATGCAATTGCTGAACAATTAGAATGCCCAGTACGCGAAATTAAACAGGATCACTTGTCAGAATGAGATACGATATACTATTTGAGTTTGAACGTGATCTAGCTGAATATACTGGTGCTCCTTATGCGGTAGTAACTGATAGTTGTACACACGCACTAGAATTATGTTTTAGACTAGATCAAATACGTCAATGTAGACTTACAGCATTTACATACCTTAGTATTCCGCAGATGCTTAATCAACTAGGTGTAAAGTATACCTATATGGACGATCCGTGGATTGGCGAATACGAGTTTTACGGAACACGCATTATGGATAGTGCTCGTAGACTAGAACGTGGTATGTATCAACCAGGGCGTTTACAATGTTTAAGTTTTGGCAACGGTAAACCAATGACATTGGGCAGGGCAGGTGCTATACTCTTAGACGATGAAAAGTCTTACCAAACACTTAGTATGATGCGTAGCGATGGTAGAGATTTACGTATTGATCCTTGGATCAAACAGCAGAACTTTATACAAGGATATCACTATTGCCCTACACTAGAAACCTGTTTATTTGGAATACAAAAATTACCAACTATAAATCATACACCAGAGTATGTACAATATCCAGATCTACGAGAAATAGATTTTAACTTAACTCCTGTGCCTACTTCGGTAGATCCAGCAGTAATGAACGCAATAATCGGTAACATGATTTAAAAATACCTATTGATATTACACAACATTTATAGTACAATACAATATGGTCATCCACGACACTAACTCGGAGAAATTGAATGCCTAAATACGCATCACCAGAAGAACAAAAAATAGCAGATTTACTAGTACAACAAGCACCGTATCATCCCGGATATGAAGATGCTGTAATAACGGGAGCCAATCATATGAGCGACAAAGGTTACGAAGAAGCTAACCTAGCTGACGTTATCCGCTTTCGAATGAAACGTGAAGGCAAGCGTTTTTGGGCAGGAGACAACATCAGCGACTATGTAAGCGAGCAAGATAAAAAGATTCTAATATCCGAAGCAACAGAAGCATTTGAAATGGTATTAGATCGCTTGCTGATTGACCGTGAAAACGATCCTAACAGTCAAGGTACTGCTAAACGTCTGGCTAAAATGTACTTTAACGAAATTATGGCAGGTCGTTATGAACCTGCTCCAGACGCAACAAGTTTTCCTAACGAGGTAGATGATGGATACAAAGGTATGTTGGTGGTACGAAGTGAGTTGCGCTCTATGTGTAGCCATCATCATCAGCCCGTTGTTGGTGTCGCTTACATTGGTATCATCGCCGCGGATAGGCTTATTGGTCTGTCTAAGTACACTCGTATTGCTCAGTGGTGTGCTCGTCGCGGCACTCTCCAGGAAGAGCTGTGTAACGATATTGCTAGGGAAATCAGTAACGCAACAGGATCAAAGAATGTAGCAGTTTATATTCAAGCTACTCACGGTTGTTGCGAAAATCGTGGCATTATGGCTGCCAGTTCGTTAACACAAACTACTGTGTTAACTGGTGCTTTCCAAACTGATATGAATACTAAAAAAGAGTTCTTTGATAATATTAAACTACAACAGGAGTACGCAGGAAAATGAACTGGTTAAAACTTAAACTACGCCGCTGGGTTAACAGCGCACAGGACAGCTATCCCGTGGTAGAATCTGTATCTATATCACGTGGTGCCAACTCAATTGAAGTAGAAGGACTAGGCTTTAGTGTTATGCCAGCACGTGGCGGTACTGTGGTTCAGATTCGACAATATGATCGTAAAACGGATCGCAATAACTATATCACACACGTGATCCCCGATGGTGACGATATTGCCGACCGCATTGGTCAAATTGTTAGCCTGGAACTGTTAAGAGTATGATACCAAAAAGTTGGCGTATACGAATTTTTAATTGGCTCGGCGCAGGTAAACTAACACTAACACAAGATAACCCGCAGGAATATAAAATGGCAAATACATACCAAATCGGTGGCAATGGCTACAATGGCATAGGTGGCCTTACCCTTGGGCCAACCACACAAGGTCCTATCACAGGACAAACACTAACACTTAAAATTACACCAGCCAATGGCGGTAGTATTGTATCAGTTGCTAGTCAAATTAGCTCAGAAAGTCTATATATCATTGCCGACGATGCAGACTTTGATCGCGAGCTAGGCAAGATTATTACAATGACGAAGTTAAAAGAATGATCAAAACTATTAATGCCGGACCTTATATAGAGGTACAAGGCGGTTACGCAAGTAGCCAATATGTAAATATGAGTTCAAACAACCCTGCCTCCGGACAGGTACGTTTTAACGGTACTAATATGGAAGTCTACGACGGTAATATGTGGACCCAAATACAAATGAATTATCCCACTGTTGGCTTAAATGGAACGGCTGTTAGTGCGTTAGAGTGGGCGCAAAAGAAAATGAACGAAGAAGCCAAAATCAAAGAAATTGCGGCTACCAATATTACTGTAGCTGATGCACTTGCCCGATATGAAGAAGCTCAAGAACAACTTAAGATGGTACTAACTCTAACGGATGTCGAATGATTGCTCAAACACTAACAGCATTAACTAACGAAATCACCGGACTATGGTCATGGATAATTGGTATTGTGGCCGGATGGGGACTTACCCTTACCGCTGTAGTTGCCGCTATCATTTATGCTCACATTCGTATTAATCGTGCTTATCTTCTGCTTCAATCAATGAGAAATCAAATGGTTGCAGAGGATAGAGAACTTAGTTTTCGTTTAACAAAGTTGGAGAAATAATGTTACTTAAATGGTTAGAAAGTATTGGACGTCGACGTATTATTATGGATCGTGTAAACGAAGAGCCATATCTAGAACGTTACTATGTGTTTCTTAAAGATCGCACCTGGTTTCCATTTAACATATTCTTACATAAATTCCTAAAGTCGGATCCAGATGTTCCACACGATCACCCTTGGAACTATGCCACTGTTATTTTAAAAGGTGGTTATTGGGAATGGATTCCACAAATCAACAATCGTGGAGAAAAGTTTGGGGAAATAGCGCACTGGCGTGGTGCCGGGCACTTTCGTATCTGTGGCGCCAACAGTTACCATCGTATTGAAATTGATCCCGAGGTCGAAACCTGGACTTTGTTTATGCCTATGCGTAAACGTAAAGAGTGGGGATTCTTAACTCGCCAAGGTTGGGTACCGCACGAAGAATATTTAGGGTCAAGGTTATTTAAGTAATGCAAAAACTTCCCCCAGGATGTCGGGTAGCCTATGAAATCCGTTTTATGGTTCCAGCACTTACAGACGAAATGGGCGAATGGTTTAATATGATTGGCGGATTGGCTACCAGAGTACAATGGTGGGATAATAAAGGTCGCGAACATTTTACAAATCAAGTACAATACGGTAAAGCCAAAGCAAGTTATAAAATGCAGGATGGTACCGGATTAACTTTGATACGTTTTGATGGAGCAGATGCCAGTGTCGCAAGTATGTTTTTAATAAAGTTTTTAGATCAAATTCAAACACACAATTTACGAGAAGCAGAATACTATGTCTAGACAAGTTTACTACAAAGATTCAACTATCAAAGGTTGGTTACACGATATTATTCGTTGTATGAATGCCGACGGTTGGAAACCTGATTATATTGTAGGGCTTACTCGTGGGGGGTTGATTCCGGCTACAATGTTGAGCCACTATCTAGAAGTGCCTATGCATACTCTTAGTGTTAGTTTACGTGACAGTGAGTTAGGTCCAGAATCAAACTGCTGGATGGCTGAAGATGCGTTTGGCTACAATGATCCTACTGTAGACGGAGACGCACCACGTAGCCAACGTGGTAAGAACATTCTTATTGTCGATGACATCAATGACACCGGTGCTACACTTAACTGGATTCGTGAAGACTGGCCCAGTGGATGTTTACCCAATGATCCACGCTGGGATAATATTTGGGGCAATAATGTTCGTGTTGCTGTGTTGATCGACAATGCCGCAAGCAATTTTAAAGATGTAGACTATGTAGGCTTACATATCAATAAACTCGAGGAACCCATATGGTGTGTGTTTCCTTGGGAAGAATGGTGGAGATAAAAATGAATTGTAAATACGATTGGGCATCGTTTCCAAAATACACTATTGATGTTGGTCTTCTTAACGTACCAGCTGAAATCTGTGCGTTTTTTAAAAAATACCAAATTGACAAGTATGTATATTGTTTAATGTTCAAAGGTATTATTATCAAGTTTGGTATGAGCGCACCAAAAAGTAAATTTAGGGTATGGGGCGAACGTGCTTATCGTCAAATTGCTCATTGCTATAGTTGGGGCGACGGTATTAGAATCGACGGCTCAAGCGGATCAGACTGGTTAACTATCGAACGTGATTTTAAAAAATTGTACGGTATTGACATAGATCATCGTCAGTTAAAAATGATTGTGTGGGACGTTACCAAATACAACTTTCAATCATTTGATCCATTTAAAGAAGTTGAGTCGATGGAAAGTGAATTGATTAATAACTATCGCGAACAATTTGGCGAAAAGCCAATTGGCAATATCAATGACGAAGCTAACAAACGTAACAGAGCATTTGTTAGTAAGACTACCTGGGATAATAATTTTGTAGAAGAGGACAACGGTCTTTGGGCCGTTGAGCAATAAGATGTTACTAGCACTAGCACTTGTAGGCGGAGGTTTCCTGTCAGCAATCGGTTGGTATGGGGCAAATGCTTATGTCATTGATCCATACCTAAAGCAAATACCCGCACCACCGCCGGCAGTGGTTCCAAAACCAGAAGCACCAAAAGCAAAAACAGACGATACTAAATAGTATTATCCCAACACAGCGGCCTTTCTGGCATTCATCCCGCTATACAAATTCTGCAGGCCTATGCTATAATAACATAGGAGAATCAATATGGCAAATCAACCAAGACAGTACAAATACACAAGTACCAAAGAGTATCACGACGCATTTCCCTGCGCTTACCGCCAATGGCGAGCTGATAGTCATTGTAATTTAAATCACGGCTATTCATTTAGTATGAAATTTTACTTTGGCACAGACAGCCTGGATGTACGTAACTGGGCGGCAGACTACGGTGGACTTAAAGAACTCAAGGGTATCCTTGAAAGTCAATTTGACCACACTACACTGGTAGCCGCAGATGATCCAGAACTAGAGTTTTATAAAGAAATGGAACGTCGTAAGTTAGCTAAACTAACTATCCTTCCAGCATTAGGCTGTGAAGCACTAGCAGATCAATTATACAAATATGTTAATGGTGTTTATATCCCGGATATGTGGGGGCAATCAGAAGCAGATAGACTTTGGTGCTATCGCGTGGAAGTTAGAGAAACGCAAAGCAATATGGCATTCCGTGAAGGCCATCGCGAGTGGAATGAAGATTTATTCGCATAAAATTTGGCGTATCTGGGCCAAGGCCCTGGGTGAAAAAGCAGGCAACACTGATGCTGAAGCTGATCGTGTTGCTTGTATTCGTACTGTAATTGTGTTAACATATATCATAACTAACTGCTTTATTATCGCAGGGGTTATTAGACACTGGAACTAACAAATGAATGAAAAAACAGCAGAAGCATTAGGTATACTACAAGAAGAGTGTGCCGAAGTAATACAAAACGTCAGCAAGTGTCGACGATTTGGTTTAGAAAATGAATATCTAAATGGACAAGGTACACAACGCGATAACCTTGAAAAAGAAATCGGCGATGTATTGGCCATGATTGATATTTTAGTTGACCAAGGCGTACTTGATTCTGTACAATTAGAAAAAGCCGCATTGGCAAAAAAAGATAAACTCAAACAATGGTCTAAATTATATGAGCAAGATTAAAATAGCAGAACTATTTTATAGTATTCAAGGTGAAGGACGCTTTATGGGCGTGCCTAGTGTTTTCTTACGTACATTTGGTTGTAACTTTAAATGTGCTGGCTTTGGTATGCCTAGAGGTGAACTCAGTAACGAAGCTGAGGATATTGCTCAGGTCAGTCATATGTTTACAAAGTATGAAGAACTACCTTTAGTAAGTACAGGGTGTGATAGTTATGCTAGCTGGCATCCGGACTTTAAGAACCTAAGTCCTATGCTTACCACAGATGCTATTGTAGATCGTATTATGGAAATTATTCCGCACGGTGAATGGCAAGATGAGCATTTAGTTATTACCGGTGGCGAGCCACTACTAGGTTGGCAACGTGCTTATCCAGACTTGCTAGACAATCCTAAGATGAAAGGTCTTAAAGAAATTACTTTTGAGACTAATGGCACTCAAGAACTCAGCAAAGAATTTAGACACTATTTGCTGAATTGGTCGTTGGGCAATAAATCCAGAGGGCGCGAAGCACTGACATTTAGTGTAAGTGCTAAATTGCCAGCCAGTGGCGAAGCGTGGGAAGATGCTATTCGTCCAGAAATTGTGTGTGCGTATGAAGATGTTGGACATACATATCTTAAGTTTGTTGTTGCCACTGAGCAAGATATAGCAGATGCTGAATGTGCTATCGGTGCTTATCGTGCGGCAGGATTTAAAGGTAATGTTTATCTAATGCCAGTAGGTGGTGTTGAAAGCGTATATTCGTTGAATGCCAAGAATGTAGCACTAGCGGCTATGAAACGTGGGCTACGCTACAGTGATCGACTACAGGTACCACTGTTTAAGAATGAGTGGGGCACATGATGGGTCATAGTTATGAGCCAGATGTACAAACATACGATGCCTTTCAGGATCGTGCTTTATGGCGATTACGTTTTATGTGGTGGCCTAAGCGAAGTCATATAACTGGACGTTGGTTATGGTTACGTTTTGCGTATCAAGGTCTAGCAGTCTGGGGTGGGCCCGGAGATGCTGTGATTGAATTTAGATATCACGCACCAGTAGAACATATAATTTGGAGTTTAAAACAATGACAACAAATCAAATCTTATTAGCAGTAGGCGTATGGGTAGCGTTAATGGTAATCAGTTATAGCCACAGTGGTTGGGCAAATATGCGTGACTGCTATATGATGTGGTTTAAAAAGGAATACTGGACTGGTTACAATACTGTAGAGTTTGTTAGCTGGTTAGCTAAAGCTATCATTATCATCCCGGGTCTAATCTTTGGAATTCAGATCTGGGAACTGTACTATCTAACATTATTAACCAGCGTAACACTTATTTGGGCAAGTCGTAAAAAAGCATTGCCAACACTAGTAGGTTTTAATACTATGTGGGCTTGGTTAAGCCTAATGGTTCTAGCACAACACTGGATTCAATGACAGATAAAAAATCTAACTCAGCCGATGGTAGGCTCAGTTACGATTCAACATCTACTGGGGACTTAATTCCTTTTTTTAACAGGAACGTAAGTCCTTATCCTACGGAAGCAGGTGGTCCAAAGTTTGATCTTATCCCTGTTGAAAAACAAAAGGATCTAATGATCAATCATGCTAGGATTTATGCCCGGCAAGAGTACGATCGTATTATGGAATTGGTTAAGGTATTACAAAAGCAGGCCGATGATATTAAACGTAGACTAGAAGTAACAGATGCAGTACACGCCGCAGAGTATCAATTTCAGGTAGTAATGGGCCACTCGTATTGGTTAGTATGGGACCAAAGAAGAAATAAAACCATTCTAACACATAATGGTCCAACAGATTGGTCAACTGGCGTCCCGGTTGACTACGAGTACATAACTCAAGTAAAATATATGGGCGACCATACTTGGATGGAAGTTAAGGAGAACAATAATGGCAACTAAAAAGCCTGTAGCAAAAAAGACAGTAGCAAAAAAGCCTGTAGCAACAAAGACTGTAGCAAAAAAGGCCGCGGCTAAACCTCGTACAAAGAAAATTGATTTTAGTGGAATGACCCCTAGACAAATTGCTGATGCTAAAGGCGAACCATGGGTTAGTGTTGTAGCAGTAGAACTTGACCCCGACAATATCGGCAACGGTGCTTTTGAACTAGACTGGAATGATAAATTTATTACTAATCTAGCACGTGCTGGATTTAAAGGCAAAACCGATGCCGACTTAGTAGATCAATGGTTTGCTGATGTTTGTAGAAATGTTGTAGCAGAAAACTTTGAACAATGGGAAGCTAACCAACCAATGGGTGATCGTCCACGTGTAATTAATCGTCGAGACCTTGGCGATGGAAAGACCGAAGTAAGTTGATCTTATATGTAAACGGCGACAGCCATAGTGCCGGAGCAGAAGCAGTCAATAGTTTTTGCTTTGCCGAGGATGATCCACTCTACTACGGATTAGGCAGACGTCCGCACCCCGATAACGAACGTGCTAGTTATGGCTGTTTGTTGGCCAATCACCTTTACGCTATACTACATTGTGATGCTGAAAGTGCCAGTAGTAATGATCGCATTATGCGTACTACCTTAGAGTACCTTGAAACAGAAAAGCCAGACCTTGTTGTCATTGGTTGGGCTACCTGGGAACGAGAAGAGTGGCTACACGAAGGTACATACTATCAGGTCACCGCCAGTGGATGGGACACGGTACCTGCTGAGTTTGCCGAGCGTTATCGTAACTGGGTTATTGAACAAGGCAGTAGTGACGCTATTAATAGACGTACTATTGACGCACACAATAAAATATATCAGTTTCATCAACTGTTGAATGAACGCGGTATTCGGCATTTATTTTTTAGTACATTCCACAGTTTTGCTAACATTAAGAATCTACAGCATCTAGGAGCAGAAGAATACGATTGGAACGGCAGTTACCTTATGCCCTACACTGATTCAATGACCTACTATAACTATCTAACCAGTCAAGGTTTTCCGACAGTTGGCCCAAAAAGTTATCATTTGGGCTGGCAAGCACACGAAGCCTGGGCCGACTTTTTATTACCTACAGTAAATGAACTTCTGGCAACAAAAACAAATACCTTATAGTTGGCTACCAAAAAATGCCAATATGCTTTGGTCAGGTAGCGACCTTGAGTCTAACTATCTAGCCAACCCAAAAAAAGCTGACTGGGCAAACATTAACATCAGCTATCAATACAACGCACAGGGTTTTCGCACACACGATTTAATTTCTTTATACAGACAAAAAGTTGATGTGGCATTAGGATGTAGTCAAACCGAAGGCATAGGATTGCCAGTGGAAGCAAATTGGCCAAGTCAACTAGCCCTTGGTCGCCCTTATCCAATGTTAAATTTAGGAATCAGCACTGGCACCACAGATACTGTCGCTAGAATATTAACCAACGTAGCCGGACTGTATGATATACAAACTGTGTTCATACTATGGCCAGAAAAAGCAAGATTTGAAACCTATGCCGGTATTCAGATTATACCAAAAGGCCCCGGATATAGTAAGATTGAAGAAGTGTGGTATATGGATAACAGTATGTCCGAGCAACGTTTTAATAAAAATCAATCAATAGTCTATATGTTACGTGACCAATACGGATTTAAAATTGTCGAAGATAGTGCGTATACAGTATGTCGAGGTATGCCGAGAGGTAATGTTGACCCGGCTAGAGACGGAATGCATTTTGGGTTTGAAACACAAAAGGGTATCGCTGGAAAGTTTTTAAATGCTGTTGGCTAATGGGTGTAGTTTTACCGAAGGTTATTATCTTGACAACTTAAAAGATGCCTGGCCATTTCAACTTGGCATTGATGCTGTAAATTTAGCTCAGGGCGGTGCAAGTAATCAACGTATCTTTCGTACTACTATAGACTATCTATCAACTAACCGCCCTGACTATGTGGCTATCGGATGGACAGAAACTAGCCGCTACGAGTTGCCGGTAGTAAACGGAACCTGGGCCAGGATACTAAGTCACGATGTATTGTTTCACGAACGGTTATCTACTAACCCTGATGCCGAACAGTTACACAACTACTATTACAGACATTTACACAATGATTTTATCACTACAGTTGATTTACTTAACTACATAATAACTATTCAACAATTATGTAAACTTCAAGATATCCCTTATGTTTTCTTTTATGCGTTTGCTCGACCAAACTTTAGTGAAGTGCTCAAAGACTATCACGAGTACTATAGATATGAGCAACACCAATTAGATGAAAAGTTAGTGGTCGCTAACAAAATACTTCAAGATAAAGTAGCCCAAATTGACCAAACTAGATTTATGCCTGCTACAATGAAGGCCTGGTGCGAACAGCACAATTTTGATTTTGAACTAGGCGGGCACCCTTTATCTGCTGGGCATCGTGCCTGGGCCACCGAAATAGCTACCAAAATGTTTGACATTAAATGAGTAATATGCTACTATTATGTTATGAGATATTTAATTGTTGACACCGCTAATACCTTTTTCCGTGCTAGGCACGCCGCACACCGTCAGGCAGACACCTGGGACAAACTAGGTTTTGCTATCCACGTAACACTAAATAGTGTTAATAAGTGTTGGAGAGACCAACGTGCCGACCACGTTATATTCTGTCTCGAAGGCCGTAGCTGGCGTAAGGATTTTTATGAGCCGTACAAGAAAAACCGCGCAGTTGCCCGTGCCGCACTCACAGAAAAAGAAGCCGAAGAAGATCGATTATTTTGGGAGACTTTTGATGCTCTCAAAGAGTTCCTGTCGCAAAAGACAAATTGTACTGTTCTCCAGCACCCAGAGTTGGAAGCAGATGACCTGGTGGCAGGATGGATCCAGAGTCACCCTCAGGATCACCACACCATAGTAAGTAGCGACACAGACTTTCATCAGCTACTAGCAGAAAACGTAAATCAATATAACGGGATAGCAGATGAGCTCCATACTATACAAGGTATTTTCGACAAAAAAGGTGCCCCAGTTAAAGATAAAAAAACTAAGGAAGCAAAAACAATTCCGGACCCTAAGTGGATTCTTTTCGAAAAGTGTATGCGGGGAGACCCCTCCGACAATATCTTTTCGGCGTACCCCGGGGTCCGTAAGGTGGGAAGTAAAAATAAGGTGGGACTTGCAGAGGCGTTTGCCGATAAAGATGCGAAAGGCTTTGCGTGGAATAATCTAATGTTACAACGCTGGGTAGACCATAATGGTGTAGAACATCGTGTATTAGATGACTACAATCGCAACGTCAAACTAGTGGATTTAACAGCACAGCCCGACGATATCAAGGTTAAAATTGCTGAAACTATTGCCGGTGGTAGTGTACCACAGCATAGACCAATGATAGGCGCACACTTTTTAAAATTCTGTGGCAAATATGATTTAGTTAAAATGAGTGATTATGCTACACAGTTTACTCATTGGCTAGAAGCAAGTTACCCAGAAAAATGATACTAGTATATATAGCATTGTTTTTAGTTTGCGGACTAGGCATTGGATTCTTTGGTGCTATGTTTGTAGCTGGCATATTAGATTGGCGCCAGGCTCGTCGAGATAATAAGGATCGAGTCTGGGCAGAGTTAAAACGCACTAATTATGAACAACGCCGCCCTGCGGCAAAATAAGGAAAATAGTATGAATGGATTTGTTCGGTGGTATCAACGTTATTATAACGAAATTACTTGGTTTATCATTGGCTGGCTAGCCTTAGATATGGTACACGAGTTTAGCCATGGCAATTGGGCAGGTGTTGCGTTTGATGCTGTGTTAATAGCACTTAATTATAAACTAAATCAACAATGACCCGTCTTAAAGAACACTTAATTATGTGGCCAGCCTTGATAGTCTTAGGCTCAGCCTTGGTTGGTATACTATATGGTATTCATACAGTATTACCACAAGAAGCTGTCTACAACTGTAGCATCGCTGAGATTAGTCCAGATGTTCCTGTTAAGGTCAAAGAAGAATGTAGAAAACAAAGGATGATAAAATAATGTTAGACTGTTTAATTATGGGTGATAGTATCGCCTACGGTGTAAGTAACATTCGTACTGAATGTGTGGCTTATGTCAAGTCGGGAATCAATAGCCGCAATTGGTTAAATCAAAATATCAGTAAGAGTCCATATGTGGCCAAGACTGTTATTATTAGCCTAGGTACTAACGATCTCAAGGATGTAAAGACTGAAGAAGAATTACGTACCATACGTCAATTAACCAAAGCCGACCGTGTATACTGGATTATGCCTAGCATCAAAGTAGGTGTTATGCAGGCGGTAGCAACTGTAGCTAAAGAATATGGCGATGTTGTTTTAACTGGTGTTAAGCGTAGTGAAGATGGTATACATCCGACTTATGCTGGATACAAACAAATTGCAAAGGAAACACAATGACTGAATTAATCGCTAAACCTGTAGTAAAAAATAAAATCTGGGTAGTCGAATCAGAAGGAACCAAGGTTGGTAATATCATGACCGTAGACGAAGGTGGCGTGGTTTACATTCACGACGACCAACGTGAAATGTTTCCTAGCATTAAATTGTTAAGTAAAAAATACAATATTGAATTTGCCAAAGCCGAAAAAGTCAAGGCAGAAAAGTCAGACAACTACGACGTCTACGGATTTCCTACTAATGGTCGTCCACACAATGAAGTATTAGATGTTCAACGTTACTTGCCGATTTATACCAAGGGTGCCAAATCAAAGAGTTTCTTCTGTGCCGGTTACTACATTATTAAATTTTCAAGTACCTGGGTCCGTGCCTATTGTCCTAAACTTATTACTCTCAATCGCTATGAATACCAAGGTCCGTTTAAGACTCAAGAACGTATGATTGAAAGTATGAGAGAAGCAAATGGACAGCAGTAATCCTCCGTTACATATTCGTATGCTCAACGAACGAGTTAGAGCTATGAATCAATCGGGCGGTAAAGTACTTACCCTGAGCGCACAAGAAGCTCGTAGCTTACACGGAGAAATTTACGATCTTATGGCTACTATTGCCGGTTTAAGTAAGAGCGCAGACTCTCCCGGGACTGTTACCTCAATTAGTATGGATGGCGGTGGTTTTAAATAATGTACGTATATATTGAGATAAATAACTAGTACACCAAGGATAGCAAAATGAGCCGACCAAAACCAACTGTGTTGTTGGACCACGTAAATAAAACAACTTATAAGAGTGAACAAGTATTAAGTTCTGAAGGGATCTGGGCGGTCTTCTACGACAATCAACCTATCAATCTCAAGACGCATAATATCTTAGTGTCATATCCTGGACCAAAATACAAGAAAAATTCTTTTAGTAATCCGGGTCACGCAATTAACCTTTGTAAGAAACTCAACACCTTGTTCCGCACAGACAAGTTTACTGTTGTGTTGTTGAAGCAGGGTGAGCAAGTCTTTCCTTAAACGCTATACACAGCGTCAGCTAACAAAAATATTTTGCCATCAGGCTGACATACCTTTATCAGAAGTTACAAATATGCAACGCCGTTGGTGGATGAATCCCACCAACGATGATAGCCTGAGACTAAGCCTAGCAGGTCTACAATTTGTCAAGGCCAGACTTAAGATCGAAAGTTATGAATTTGCCTTGCCCGATGAATTAACCAATCACAACTTACTACAATTAGAACGATTGTTTAAAGGTATGTACTACTTACTTAAACGTCAAAAGATAATTGTATTTGAAGAGCAGGAGGCCATGATGGTAACTTTACACGGCAACAATCTTAAACAATACCTAGACAACCTAGAAACCAACAGTTAAAGTGTTGTAAAAAGACTACAGACCAAAAAAGCCCATAATAGTATAATTGTTACTTAATTGTAACTTTATACGGGGGCACCGTGGCCAAGCGTTTTAATGTTTTGATACTAATTCTTATGTCAGTAATGCTATATCGAATTGACAGCAAGACAGATCAACTAACTGATCGTGTCAATCAACTTGAGGAAGTGGTTGTTAAAACAAATCACCATCTTACTTATACAAGTGCCGACGTCGAGTGTTTGACCAAGAACATTTATTACGAAGCCGGCAATCAATCAGACATTGGCAAATACGCTGTGGCTACTGTTACCCTTAATCGTATTCGTGCCGGCCGTTGGGGCAATACTGTCTGTTCAGTAGTGTATGCTCCTTATCAATTTAGTTGGACTTTGTTGAAACGTCTACGCAAACCTGAACCCGATCTTTATGCTCGCAGTCGGGAGGTGGCTATTTCTGCTCTCAACGGATATCGTGTTAAGGGATTAGAAAAGAGCATATTGTATCACGCCGATTATATTAAAGCACCTAACTGGGCCGACCCGGTACACAAGATTGGTCAGATTGGTGCTCATATTTTTTACACCAAAGGTCGCGGCAGTAATTTGGAAATTTAAGTTGACTGTGATATGGTGTATGCTATATAATACATTATGAGCCAACAATTACATACAGCGGTATCGGAAATCCTAAAGATGCCCTACTATAAAAACGAGCAGGCCCGAAGTGGTGGCGCTACATACGGACACGAAGAAGCTGTAGGTATACGTATTCGAGCGGCAGGATTCACAGAAGTTGATAAAGCACTTTTTCCAGGCATCACTAAGAGTATGCTCAAGAAGTTTGCCCAAGATGGCAATGATACTAAATTGCGGCAGGTAACGCAGGGATTGGCGACAGGCAGTTATATACTACAGCCAGCTGGTAGTCAAGGGTTCCCTGATGTATTGGTTTTAGATTTTAACAACAGATTTGTCTGCGTTGAATGTAAAAGCGGCAAAGGTGTTTGTCCAATGTGGAATGATAGCTTACCACACCCTAACACCATTTATGTATTTGCTACTAAAAGCAGAGATGAAACTACAGTATTCATGGGTCGTGATGTAATTAGCATAGAAGAATTGGAATGTCGCGATCAATTTGTAGCTGAACTTAAACAACTTATTATTAAGTATAAAACAATTATGCCGGCATTTGACTTTTTTAAACGTGGTTGGTTACTAAAAGCCCGTCAACAGTTCTTTCAAGAAGGCGGCGGCGCTAAAACCAACTATTTTACTCACCCACAGCGTAAATCCTGTGAACTACTTGCCTTGGACTTTGCTAGACAATGACACATACACTAATCTGTTCTGATAACGTAACTGCTATGCGAACAATGGCAGAAAATAGTATTGATGCCTGTATTACTGATCCTCCCTATGGTATGGAAATTGCCGACGTGGGGTGGGATAAGAATGTTCCACCTGTAGAAACCTGGCGTGAAGTTTATCGTGTACTTAAACCCGGTGCTTTTGTGCTGAGTTTTTGTAACCCAGAGTTTTATCATCGTATGGCAGTTAATGTAGAGGACGCCGGATTCCTACCACGGGATATGGTAGTGTGGATGGTTACTACCAAAATGGCCAAGGCCAATAGACTCAAGCCAGCCCACGAACCTATCTTTGTAGCACAGAAACCCTTAGACGGTACAATTGAAAAAAACTGGGAGGAGTGGGGCTGTGGTCGAATTAACACTACCACAACTCGTGTTCCTTGGGATGGTAAACCTCCAACCGGTTGGGTCAAAGGCGGAGTTAAGCGTAGAGCATTTGGTAGTGACGTTGCCAAGGCCGCAGGCCAAGAACTAGAACGTGAAGATGCCAACCC
>Ga0214170_1000158_pt1 | contig 29013 bp, 49 predicted proteins | sample TroBogEpilimnion_2_FD_153008 | JGI IMG/M metagenome (GOLD analysis project Ga0214170, IMG submission 153008) | Freshwater microbial communities from Trout Bog Lake, WI - 27JUN2007 epilimnion | ecosystem: Environmental > Aquatic > Freshwater > Lake > Epilimnion/Euphotic zone | place: Trout Bog... | reverse complement strand
CATTGAAGCCAAGCTGAAGGATAAGAACAATGGATGAAAATACACGCCCTTGGTACACCATTGATGAACTAAATGCGTGGGCTGATAATTACCAAAATGAGCAGTGGCATAAAGCCGCAATCAGGCTTGGTGAAGAGTTGGCATCTGTCGGGCCTGTTGGCTATTACGAAATGGACGCAAAAGAATGGCTTGATTGGGCGTTAAATCAACTAAAGGAGAAAAACAATGGATAGCTATGAAAAAAGGGGAGTAGCTTTTGTTTTGTTGATTGGGTTTTCTGTTTCGGGACTTCTTTTTTTAATTAATTTTTGTTTTGTCCCAAGCGATGAGGCGATTGCAAAAGACCACGCCATGCAAGTTATACAAACATTTGATAACTGTAAGGTGTATAGGTTTTGGGATAGGGAGTATCACTACATTACAAAATGCGGTGACAAGGTAACAACGCAGAAGAACTGGGATGAGAATTGCGGTAAGGCTTGCACTCGACATAGAACAGAAGACATTACAACGGAGGGCAACCAATGAATAAAGGACTACTCGATGACGTACCTTTGTGCAATAAAGAAAGAGACCAAGCATGGGAGGCTTTCATCAAACGCAAGGACGTTAAAAAAATGTTTCTGGATGACAAGGAATTTAGCTTTCCTTTGAATGGTGCGTATTATGATCTATGGAGTATCTGTTGGGCAAAGGCTTGGGACAAAGGGTTTCATGCGGCCATTGAAAAACTGAAGGATAAGAATCATGACTGAAGAAGATGAAGAGTTTGAACGCATTGCAGCCAAGTGCAAAGAGACTGGTCGTGTTAAAGAGGCACGGTGGCGTGACCATACAAAATGGGTAGGACTGACCGCTGAAGATATGAAAGATGAGAGGACACACAACTTTGATTTCATTCATGGCGCAAGATGGGCAGAGAAAATTTTAATGGAGCGCAATACATGAAAAAGTGGTACGGGTTTGACGATTGCGTCATTGGCACCGCCTGCATCTGGCGAGACCAAATGACTGTTGAGGTATTAGTCTACAGTGGCGATAAGATGATTGATCTTTTAATGACGCGAGATGACATGGACGAAGAAGATGCTCATGAATTTCTTGAGTTTAATGTGATAGGTGCATACATCGGTATTGATACACCGGTGATTTGTTTTGATGATCCAGAATGGGACGAAAGAGAATATGAAAATTAATTTAGAAAAAATCAGAATTGACGGCGACACACAATCAAGGGAATCACTCAAAGAAGCAACAGTACAGGAGTACACCGAGAAACTATTGGATGGCGAGGCGTTCACGGCCATCAAGATAATTTACGACGGAAAAGACTGGTGGTTGGCCGATGGATTTCACAGATATTTTGCGCATAAGCGTGCAAAGATCAACACGATTGAGGCCGATATTTCCAACGGCACAAAGCGGGATGCGTGGCTGTATTCTTTGAAAGCAAATGGTAAACACGGCCTACCAAGATCAAACGAAGACAAGCGCAGAAGCGTGATGCGCGCTCTCAATGATATTGAGTTGTGTGATAAATCAAACATTGAACTCGCAAAGATATGCGATGTATCAGACATGACAATCGGTCGCATTCGCAAAGAGCTGGAGCTACTAAAAGAAGTTAAGAAGAAGCCCAAGACCGCTCCGGTAGTTGAGGTTGAAGAGTATGTTCAGGATGAAGTGCATGAGCTACGCACGGAGAACCAAGCATTACTCACAGAGAATACAAAACTCAGAGATCAAATGGCAATTGGCGTTCTTGAGGTTGATGATGAAGAAAAAATAACCATACAAGAAACCATAGAATCATTGCGTGCTGAGAATTCTCGTTTACAATCTTTATTGGAAGCCATGACTATCAGCAGAAATGACTTTCAACAGAAGGCTGCTGACGCTATCAATCAGATTAAATATTGGAAGCGTCGCGCAGAAAAATCAAAGTGAAGTTGGGCACTATCCCATCGGAGTTTTTAAATGCTAGAACTAAGACCCCACCAGATTGAGGTGGTAGAAAAAATCAATCAGGGCTTTCTTGATGGACATAGAGCTCAACTGCTTTATGCTCCAACAGGATTTGGTAAGACTGAGGTCGCCATCCAACTTATGCAGAACATTGCCAAGCAATACAAACGTGTTGCGATGGTGATGGATCGCATTGTGTTGGTGAATCAAACCAGTACACGCCTTGCGCGGTATCAGATTCAACATGGCGTCATGCAGTCCGATCATTGGCGCTACCGCCCAACAGAGCGCATCCAAATATGCTCCGCCCAAACCCTCGAGAAACGCGACACCTTTCCTGATCTTGATTACCTCATCATCGATGAGTGTTTTACTGCGGATACCAAAATAGCGACTCCACTTGGTCTTAAAAACATTAACCTTGTGCGTTGTGGAGATGCTGTATATAATCAATGTGGTATTGGTATCGTTGAGGCTGTCTCAATAAAACCTGCCATACAAACATACAGACTGGAGTTTGACGATGGAACAATCACTGAATGCACAGGAAATCACCCCTTCTTTACGGAGCTTGGCTGGAAAACCGCGGGGGAATTGGAGATCGGAGCGTATACATTTGGCATCCAAGGCGTGCGCTTGTTGTGGGAAGGTCTTCAAACCTTGGATTCATTTAAACGAAATGGGGAAAATAGTTTCAGCAATGCCGGAGCAGAATTGGAATACGCAAACCAGTTGCTCAATATCTTGCTCCAAGAAATTAAAGAACCCCATGAGCAATCATCAGTCTCGCCTCAAAATGAAAGCAAAATTACGCGAGATTCGGCACAAACCTATCAAACGTGGAGGGAACGGGCAGTTGCTGCCTTTGCCACAATTGGCACTACTTCATGCCTTGGGGGAGAACTGGGAGTCGGAGTATGCGGTGACCACAAAAATGGGGCGGCAATCAGGCTATCCAAGTTGCTACAAGCTGGACTTAGCAAATCCTTTTCTGATGATGGGAATAGAAATAGATGGCCAGTCTCACACGACACTTGCGCGCAAGGAACAGGATCACAAGAAGACGGAGTTTCTTATTTCCCTCGGTTGGTCAATATATCGCATATCGAACGAGCGAGCGCTGTATCTGTATACAACCTTCAAATCAGTGGACATCCTTCTTATTTCGCTGACGGAAAGTTAGTTCACAATTGCCATGTTCAACGTAGAAGTGTTGTCAAATTCATCGAGGAAAACCCAGAACTCAGGGTGATAGGGTTGACCGCCACGCCATTCACCGCGGGGCTCGGCGACGTGTACTCCCATGTTGTTGGCGCGAGCTCCACGGAGAGTTTGATCGACAATGGTTGGCTGATGCCAATGAAAATCTTTATCTCAAAAGAGATTGACATGACTGGCGTGACCAAGGTTGCCGGCGAGTGGTCGCAGGATCAAGTGACCGAGCGGGGCATGAAGATCACAGGGGATATCGTCACAGAGTGGATTAAGAAAACCAATGAGATTTTTGGCGGACCGAAAAAGACTGTCGTGTTCTGCGCGGGGGTCGCCCACGGCAGAGACCTCGAGCAACAATTTGCCAAACAAGGGTATAACTTTAAGTCGATCTCTTACCTCGAAGACGACGATTACAAGCGGGAAATCATTGAGGACTTTGGCAAGCCCGATACAAGCATTCATGGCCTCATAGCTACAGACATACTCACCCGCGGTTTTGACGTCCCTGACGTGCTTATAGGGGTCTCGGCGAGGCCTTTCTCCAAGTCATTCAGCTCTCACGTCCAACAAATGGGCAGGATCATGCGTCCGGCACCCAACAAAACCTTTGGCGTGTGGTTGGATCACTCTGGTAATTATCTTCGATTCAGAAACGATTGGGACAAACTCTTCACTGAGGGCGTGACGGAGCTCGAGAATGGAGATGGAGAGAAGGCAAAGAAAGAGCCGACTGAAAAAGAGAAGAAAGACTCGAAGTGTCCGGCCTGCGGTGGGTTGTGGGTGGCCGGCGAGCTCAATTGCGTCCACTGCGGGCACACCAGGCCGATTCGCGGGATTGCAAGCGTACCTGGTGAACTTCAAGAGCTATTTCCCAGTCAGAATTCCACGGCGGTGGCCAACAAGACGTTTTACTCTGAATTATTGTATTATTCTCGTATGCGGGGGTATAAAGATGGTTGGGCAGCACACAAATACAAAGAGAAATTCGGTACATTCCCGCCTCGCGGTGACCCAACACCGATACCGGTCACACAAAAGACTGTGAACTGGATCAGATCGAGACAAATAGCGTGGGCTAAAAGCCAACAAAAAGCATGAGATTCGAGGAATTTGCTTACGAACACGGCCTCGTGATCGACAATCTGTCTCTTGATAAGTGGATTCGAGTCAAGACTTTGGATAAACCCAACAAGTTGAACGGCGCCTATGTCTTTGATGGACAGGGTGGGGCGGTCATCAACTTTGCTACCATGGAAAAACACGCCATATTTAAGTCCGATAAGCCTTATGTGATCGATCATTCAAAGATCGCTCGAGTCAATCAAGAGCGGTTAGATCGTCAGGAAGAGGCGCGCCGGAAGGCGGTCTACATTGTCAAGTCAGGCGTCTTGTCAACCCATCCATACTTAATTCGAAAGGGTTTCACCGATCGAGGCCTCGTGTGGAAAGAGTTGCTCGTGGTCACAATGCGGGTGGGGGGTCAACTTGTTGGATGCCAGATGATCGATAAAGACGGCAACAAAAAGTTCCTGTCGGGGCAGATCACCAAGGGCGCAAGCCTCGTGATCGACAATAAGGGGCGAGACATACTGGTGGAGGGCTACGCGACCGGTTTATCGGTGCGCAGGGCTCTCAAATTAATGAAAGCGAGGTACAAGATACACGTTTGTTTCTCGGCCTCCAATATGCTTGAGATCGCGAAATCCTTAAATGAGCCTCTTGTTGTTGCGGACAACGACCCTGTCGGCCTGAGTACCGCCCAAAAAATAGCCTCTTGCTACTGGGTAGGTGAAGAGGGGGAGGATTTTAACGATTTTGAGGCTCGGGTTGGGTCTCAGTTGGCGGGTGAAAGCCTTGTAAAAATGCTGTAAGCGCAACAAGTTGCAGGTCTTCCACCGCAACAAGTTGCGGGCAGTCTGCGCACCCAATGGATTGACAGACTCCCAATTCTTCGCATCTAGTCAAATTGACTCCTCATCATGTCACCACCTCCGTCATGTCAAAGTTGTTGAGGCGAGCATAGTGCTCAAGAGCTCCGTAGCACGCAATATAAAGTCCCTCGTTGGCAAATGTGGCCGACTCAAAGACGTGGCCATCGATCTCAAAAAATATGGTTATCATTCTTCATTCTCCTGTTCTTCAACGTCAAATCTAAGCCACCGGCATCCTTCGAATATCTCGACAACCTCAAAGTCAATGCCGGCTTTTTCTAAGGCCTCGTATAGTTCTTGTGCAGTCATATTGGATTTTCCCTTGCGTATTTAATACCGGCCTCGAATGCAATATAGGTATCCATCAAATGTGTATATCCTTCAAAACTATCTACTGATTCGTTATCCTTCAAAAAGCGCAAAATTGTTTCGTCATCGCACTCAGAAATAGATCCGCGATACATCTCAAAAAATGCTTGGTCAATTGCTTCTCTGTTCATTATTCATTCTCCTCGTCTATTACCTTGACAGTTTTAGATAAAATCCTAAAAAATCTACAGTTATCCGTGACAACAACACCATCTTCTTCGGTTAAAAAGTAAGCGGTGATATTGAATTTATCGTCATCAAACCAAAAATTAAGGTCATACATAACCCCATCGACCTCAGTTGAGCCCCATGTGTCCGAATCAGAGTACATTTCTGGATCGAGTTCTTGCGGTGTTAGTTTGGCTAAAATCTTAGCCCGTAGCATTGGGTCTACCTTTTCATACTGGCATTCACAATCCCAAGTGTTACTTGTAGGTGAGTTACATTTTGAACAAGTCATTTTTTAATCCCTTTCGGCCTCTTGATCGCGTAGCATCAAGACCTCATCAATTGCTGAGTTGATTGAATTCCAGTTAATGCCAATCTCGGCATCGTGTGATTTGACGATGATCTCCAACACTTTGCGGGTTTCCTCGAGGGTGAGCTCCTCGCCGATCTGCTCGCACTGGTCGGTGATATCGTCCTCGCTCCATTCGTCGCGGATAACCCATTGTTTCTCAGTCTTAATTAATCGTGCCATTTTGGCCTCCTGTTATGTTGCACAAGACCCCTTGCGGGGTTTCGCCCATTAGGGCTCGTCAGTTGTGCTTAGACTGTTTCCCACTTCAGATCAAAAACTGTCGGGAAAAATTCTCGCCCCCAGTCGTCCTCCGCCGCGCCCACTTCCTTGACGTAAACGCGCCCAGTTGAGCCCTCATGGTGTGGGGGTTGCCCCCCAGTGAGTTCGTAGTCTTCACCCCTGCGGGTTCGTATGATCGCGCCCTTGGGGACTGCCACGCCGTCCTTGTCCACCAATACCCAGTTGTATTTTGTTGCTATAGTTGTCATTCGTGTATCTCCAAAAATTGATCGTATGAGTCGCGCTCGGCGGTTGTCAACAAGTTGGGCGTTGTGACGTGCGCGGGGTTGCCGGTCTGCCCAATATAAAGCACGGCCTCGGATTGAGCCTCGTGCATGGTTTTAAACTCGCCCAAAAAGCGAAAATTGTGGTTAAAAACTAGATACATGAGCGCGCCTCCAATCGACCGCGGTTGAATAAAAAGACCGCCTTGTTTTTGTGTTCCTGATATTCGCGCGCGAGCATACGCTCAAATCGTGCGAGCTTAATGCGGTTTTTCTCAAATAGATAACCGGCTTGGATATAGTCAAATTCGGAATATTTCATAATTTCCTTTGTAGTTGCATAAGACCCCTCTCGGGGTTTCGTCCAATCAGGACTCATCGGTTATGCTTTTAATGTTAAAAGGACTATCCGTTAAATTAAATTGAGATACATAATGTGCTTGGTCGATATAACCTGCTTCTTTACAAAACGCGTCTAGCACATCAGATAAATCATCAGATAAATACTCAAAAATCGTTGATACACCATTGTCTAACCATATTTCGTATTTCATAATTTCCCTTGTAGTTGCATGAGACCCGATCGCTCGGGTTTCGGCCTCTCAGGCCTCATCAGTCATGCTAATGCATCAAACACGATACCGGTTTCGAAGTCCAACAAGCGCGACAGTCGCGACACTCGCCGGCTTGCTCTGGGGCTTTACAGGCGAGCCCCAAGGGCTTTTTTGTGTGGACGTTGGACGTTGTCACGCCTCGCACGCCTTCGAGGCTCTTGGGTACCTTCACGGCCTTGTCAGGATACATACCCGAGAGCCGGACAATGAGGTTTTTGGGGATTACTCCACCGGCTGAGATAAAATCCCTAATGATTGAGTATTCACGGGTCGGTAGCCAGTGTTTTGTTTTTGGCGTCAATTGTGCTACCTCAACAATTTTCTTGAAGTGCTCGAGCCCCTGAAGGTCGCCGGAGTCGTGCCACCTAAAATAAGGGTCGACGCCAATTAGAGTGACCATTGCGTCCACCCAATGGGGATCATTAATTGAATCAAGGCGCGCGAATTGGGCGGGTTTTATTGTGTTTTGATAAAGCAGGTAAAAGCCGGAATTAGCGTAGCAGTAAAAACAGATCGATCCCTCAATTTGAGCCATTTTGAAACCGGTCGCGCACGCCTCGGTCGGTAGACTGTAGGAATTGCACGGCATCTTAGAGGTTTCGGTGAGCCCACCAGTGAGCGCGCTCGCCTCTTTTTTCAACATAATTACTCGCATGGTTTTGTTTCCTTGTTGTTGCATAAGACCCCCGCAGGGGTTTCGGCTCATCAAGCCTCATCAGTTATGCTCATCCAAAATAAATTCTCGCCAATGACGCGCCAAGCTCTGAGCGGGCTATCGCGCGGAGTTGTTGTCCGGATGTCATGATGGCGCCGTCTTTGCGGTCTTCTCTCCAATGATTCCAGAGCGCGCGAGCCAATACTGCGCAAACTGCTTTGCGGTACTCGGTCGCGAAGTATTGCCCAGTGCAGTAGTCGATTCGAATTTCGTCGTTGTAAGAGTTGGCGGGCATAATCGTTAACCGACCTGAAAACGCCTCAGAGCTCGCCTTGATCAAATCTTGAGCGGTGATACCCGATACCTCTACTTTGCGAAGAAGGGCGCGTGCGTGTTGCAAGTCTCTTGTAATAGAGCGCGCCTCCGCGCGGTAACTGGATGAGTCGCCGTAATTGCGCCATTCAAGTTGTGGGCGTTTGTGTGCAAAGGTGTGAAGGGCTGAGATGATTTCGTTTTTCATTGGTTTCCTTAGTAGTTGTGTGAGACCGGCTCTCGCCGGTTTCGGCTCATCAAGCCTCTTCAGTCACACTAGTGGGCATAAAGCGCTTGAATAGGTCTTGGAAGGCGTTGATTAAGATCAAGCGGTTGTGAGAGTCGGCGACCATGTAAGCATCGGCGATATGACCCGCAAAAGACCCGCCCGAGCGCATTGCCCAAGCCGATTTATAAAACGGATCGTTTTGGTCAAACCACGCTTGAAGCGAGTCAAAGTCGCGATCGTCAACACTTAGGCCGGTCAAGTCGCAAAGGAACATGGTTTGTTCACTGGTAAGGTGGTAATCGATTAGATTTTCAAGGGTTTTGAATTGTGAATACATAGTGTGTTTTCCTTGGTTAGTTGTTGAAAATATGGGGCTCTTTTTTTCGTACCCCATACCTTATATGGGACAAAAATCGTGCCAACGCGTGTAAGTTGTTGATTTATAAGGGATACTATTTGATTTTCGGGGTGTTTGCATGGGTCGGTGTTCTCGCTTATACTTGCACCAGTCAACAAGTTGAGGGGAGGTTATATGGGGGAATCAATAAAGCGCGCGCCAGTCAAGAAGTTAACTCGGGCGCAAATAAGGGAAACACTGGAGAGCACGCCGATAGAGTCAATCCTGGGGACAAAACAACCCCTCACGAATAAACAGCGCGAGTACGCCCGCAAACTGGCTGAAGGGACAATGAGCAAGAGACAAGCATATAGAGAGACGTATAACGCTCGGAGCGACTATACGCTTGCCAGTGATCCGTATAAGCTCGCCAGTGATCCACGCGTGATCCAAGAGGTGAACGCTTACAAGTTGGCGATTGAGGCGGAGAAACTGCGAACCCCTAGAGAATTGAAGGCTCTCCTCATTCATCAACTAGTAAAGCACTCCATTGATGAGGATTTCCCACCGGCTCAACGGATGAAGGCGCTAGAACTCATCGGTAAACTGTACGATGTCGGCGCCTTCATGGAGCGCAAAGAGACAACAGTCATCCACCAAAAGAGCGGAGACATCAAAGCGCAACTACTGGAGCGCATCAAGGCAGTGGTGGACGTGGACGCCAAGCCGGCGCGCTCAGGCGGGAGGTCGTTACTGGAAGAGATATCCGAAGGGCGCGACCCCACCCACGCCCCGCCCCCCGCGCCGGCGAGCGAGGCGGGCGGGGATCCTACGCATACTATTCCACTCATTCAATCCCTAGAAAATACCATAGACCCTCCCCAACTTGTTGACCTGGAACCCCCCCCGTCACTCTCTGAAACAAAATAGGGTGGGGGGTATATTTTTTCAAAAAAGGGGTCAACTTGTTGGGGGGCTATCGTAAGTTGTTGATTATGAAGAGAAAATATGTCCACACTAAAAAAGAGTTGAGAGCGATGGCCCGGCCTGGTAGGTTGAGTGAGACAGAATGTATGGAGATGGAGATGACGCCTAAAGAGAGGAATGTATTCCTAGTGATAGATGAGCATTGGAAGAAGATGGGGTATGGTCCATCCTATGAGGATCTCATGAGGGGGACGGGGGATAAGGGGCGGGCTAATCTTGTAAGGATAGTCAACAATTTGTGTAAGATTGGTGTTTGTAAGAAGCTCGCGAATAAAGACAGAAGTGTTCGGCCTGTGTATATAAAGTTTAGGGAGCTTGAATGAATATAGAAGCGATGGAAGCTGCTATACAGAATATGCCTCCAGAGTTGGCGCAGGAGATGTGGGATATGTTTGAGGTGTACAAAGAGAGCCTCAACGTAGAAAAAGCCGCCGATGACTTTATGATGTTTGTTGGGGAGATGTGGCCTGGGTTTATACATGGTAGACATCATGAGTTGATGGCGGAAAAGTTTGAAGAGATCGCCAGTGGTAAATTAAAGCGTCTTATTATCAATATGCCGCCTAGACATACCAAGTCTGAGTTTGCGTCTTATCTGCTGCCGGCCTGGTTTTTGGGCAAATACCCAGGGAAGAAGATCATCCAAACCTCTAACACTGCCGAGTTGGCTGTTGGATTTGGACGCAAGGTGAGGAACTTGGTTGCCTCCGAAACTTATCATAAGATATTCCCATTTGTGAATCTGAGGTCAGATAGTAAGGCTGCCGGAAGATGGAGTACGAATAAGAATGGCGAATACTTTGCGATCGGTGTTGGCGGTACAGTAACAGGTAAAGGTGCCGACCTGCTTATTATCGATGACCCGCACTCGGAACAAGAAGCAGCTTTAGCCCAAGGAGACCCTACTGTCTTCGATAAAGTATACGAATGGTACACATCTGGTCCTCGCCAGCGTCTACAGCCTGGAGGGGCTATTGTGGTGGTGATGACCCGCTGGGCGAAGAAAGACCTGACCGGTAAGATCATCCAGTCCATGATCGACAGGGATGGGGAGAAGTGGGAGGTCATACAGCTACCGGCAATTATGCCAAGCGGAAACCCCCTATGGCCGGAATTCTGGAAGCTAGAAGAACTAGAAGCCCTCAAGTCTGAACTCCCCGTTGCGAAATGGAATGCCCAGTACATGCAGTCCCCAACCTCGGAGGAAGGGGCTATCGTCAAGCGGGAGTGGTGGAAGATATGGGAAGAGGATAAAGTTCCAATATGCGAGTATGTAATCCAGTCTTGGGATACTGCCTTTACTAAGAACGAACGAAGCGATTACTCTGCATGCACAACATGGGGAGTTTTCTATCTTAACGAGAACGTCCGAGATCCACACGTCATATTATTAGATGCATTTAAAAGACGGATGGAATTCCCGGAGCTTAAACAAGTAGCATTGGAAGAATATAGAAACTGGGAGCCAGATGCATTTATCGTAGAGGCAAAGGCATCCGGAGCGCCTCTTATTTATGAATTAAGGGCGATGGGTATCCCGGTGCAAGAGTTTACGCCCAGCAGGGGAAATGATAAGATGGTCAGGATTAATTCAGTGTCTGATCTTTTTGCAAGCGGAAAGGTCTGGGCGCCGCCTACCAGATGGGCGGATGAAGTAATCGAAGAATTGGCCGCATTCCCAAACTCAGACCATGATGACCTTGTGGACTCAACAACCCAAGCATTGCTGAGATTCAGAAAGGGCGGGTTTTTGTCATTAAATTCTGACGAGAAAGACGAACCGTCTTCCTATCGTCGTCGTGCCGCATACTATTAAGGATTGAGATGGATGATTATATAAACAATTTAATGAGTAAAGCTGTTGAAGAATACCCATTTATTGCAAAACATAATCCTATCGTAATGGTTGGAAATGCAGGGGAAGACTACGCCGAAACATGGCCTCAAAACGAGCCCGGCGCTCCAAACGCTCCAAGGCCAAAAGAATTTCCCATTGATAGAGTCGGAGTGATGATAGGCAAACCTAATGAATTTACCCATCACGACTTGGTTGGCGAATTAATGCATGTCGATCCCATTGCAAATAAAACTAGAAAAGATTTAATAGATTCAATGACTGCAAAGCAACTTGCTACACTTGCTACAGTTTCTGGTGACTTTAAACAAACAATGGACGAAGGCAGGCCAGCCGCAGATGCGGTGCAAAACGGAACAGACTCTGCAATGCGAGGATATTTATTAAATCAATGGCCAAAAGAAGCCAACGATGAAATGAAATACAACAAAGACCAACTCAAAATGTTGGAATCATTAAAGAGCTATATGAAACAAGATTCAGGTAACAAGTCCGGTGGGGTTGCAATGCCGCAACATTATTCATCAGGTAATTGGAAATTAATTTAAGGAACATCATGATAGACAAATCACTTAACCAAGCCCCAGCTGGACTCGAGAGCCTGGCCCAAGATCAGGAGCCGATGGAAATAGAAATTGTAGATCCAGAGGCAGTTCATATTAAAGCAGGCGATCTTGAGATTGATATTGAAACAGGCGAGGATGAGGGTTTTGATGATAACTTGGCCGATGATATCAGTGAGGCTGCCCTGGCCACCTTGGCTGGAGATTTAGATAAAAGTATTGACCAAGACAAGAATTCCAGGAAGGACTGGGAGAAAGCCTATACAGAAGGTCTTAAACTGTTGGGCCTGCATATAGAAGAAAGAACAGAACCCTGGGACGGTGCATCAGGGGTCTTTCACCCCATGATTACGGAGGCTGTGGTCAGGTTTCAGTCTGAGATGATCACCGAGACTTTCCCCGCCCAAGGACCAGTCCGCAGCAAGATCATTGGTAAAGAGACAAATGAAACTCGCGAGATATCGATCAATGTCCAAGACGACATGAACAACGAGTTGACCGAGGTCATGAAAGAATTCAGGCCAGAACACGAACGCATGCTTTGGTCTTTGCCTGCGACGGGTTCAGCTTTTAAGAAGGTCTACTACGACCCAAATCTAGGCCGTCAAGTCTCCATGTTCATCCCTGCCGAAGATATCATTCTTCCCTACGGGACCACAGATATGGATACTTGCTATCGAGTGACGCACGTCATGAGAAAAACCAAGAACGAGATTGTTAAGCTACAGAATGCCGGATTCTATAGAGACATAGAGTTGCCAGACCCTAGCCGAGCCAGAGAAGATATCCAGATGGCCAAGGATAAGGAGACTGGGTTTAGTGATTTGAATGATGAACGCTACACTCTTTATGAGTGCCACGTTGATCTTGAGTTAGAAGGTTTCGAAGATGTTGATGAGAAGGGTGATGAAACAGGAATTATGGTTCCTTATGTTGTCACCTTAATTAAGGGTACTCATGATATTTTATCCATAAGGAGAAATTGGAATGAAGGCGATAAACTCAACCTCAAGAGACAGCATTTTGTCCACTATCAATACATACCCGGCTTTGGCGCTTACGGGTTCGGATTGTTCCACCTCATTGGCGGGTTTGCTAAATCTGCCACTAGCATCATGCGACAGCTCATTGATGCAGGAACTTTATCAAACCTGCCTGGGGGACTCAAGTCCAGGGGCCTTCGCATTAAGGGCGATGATACCCCAATTGCTCCGGGAGAGTTCAGGGATGTAGACGTAGCGTCCGGAAATATCCGCGACTCTATTCTTCCTTTGCCCTACAAAGAACCCAGCCAAGTTCTTTATACACTACTCAATAACATCGTAGAAGAAGGCCGTAGGTTTGCTGCTACTGCCGATATGAGTGTGTCCGACATGTCTGCCCAGACACCCGTGGGAACTACTCTGGCTCTACTAGAGAGACAACTTAAAGTGTTAAGTGCAGTGCAAGCCCGCACACACTTTGCCTTAAAGCAGGAGCTGAAACTTCTTAAGAATATCATTCGAGACTACACAGACCCAGACTATACCTACGACCCAGAGTATGGCGGAAGAAAGTCTAAGAAAGCCGATTACGATAAAGTAGACATTATTCCGGTTTCTGATCCTAACGCGGCTACTCTTTCTCAGAGGGTAGTGCAGTATCAAGCAGTGATCCAGATGGCCCAAATGGCGCCACAGATCTATGATCTTCCACAGCTGCACCGATCAATGTTGGATGTTTTAGGAATTAAAAATGCGGACAAACTCGTACCTTTACCAGATGATCAGAAACCTACAGACCCTGTATCTGAGAATCAAGCGGCGCTTAAGGGCAAGCCGCTAAAGGCTTTCTTATTCCAAAATCATCAGGCGCATATTCAGGTTCATCAGTCGATGATGCAAGATCCAATGATCATGGCGATTATTGGTCAGAATCCCCAAGCCAATCAAATCATGGCGGCTCTTCAGGCGCACATGGGCGAGCATGCGGGATATATGTATCGTCAGCAGGTAGAAGAACAACTCGGAATGGCAATGCCGCCCGAGGATGAAAAGATGAGTCCCCAGCTCGAGACTGCATTGTCTGGGATGCTGGCACAAGCAGCCCAACAAGTTGCCCAACAACACCAGGCAATGGCTGCTCAACAGCAAGCCCAGCAACAGGCGCAAGACCCAGTTCTACAGATGCAACAGCAAGAACTGCAAATTGCACAACAAGAAGTTCAAATCAAAGCCCAAAAGGCCCAGATGGAAGCGCAAATTGCTCAAGCAAAACTAGCCTTAGAGCAACAAAAAATAGCTGGCGACCAACAGCTAGGCGCATACAAAGCCGGTATCGATATGGCCAAACACAAAAACCAAATCGATACACAAGAGAAGCAGGCCGCACTCAATACGATTGTTGATGTTGCAAAACACAGAAATCAGACTGCCGCGGCTGACAGACAGATCGGCATACAAACCGGTGCCGATATTGCTAAACACAAAGCCGAACTTGCTATGAGAAGGCGAGAGGCCAACAAAGGTAAACAATGATCCAAGACTTCGCACGCGTATTGCGCGAAAAATTACGCACCGACATGAACAACTATGCCGATGATATGGCTGGTGGTGCATGCCGCTCTTTCGAAGAATATCAAAAACTCTGCGGGTTTATTTCGGGTCTGGCCATTGCAGAGCGTCACCTCCTAGACCTGCTAAAAGAAAGTGAAGAAAACGATGACTGATTTCATCCTCCCCCCTGGCGTTACGATGCCAGAAACCATTCAACCTGTGGAGGCCCCACAAGAGAATGCAACCAATGAAGAGAAGGCCACTGTACTACCAGAGCCAACCGGCTACAAGATTCTTTGCGGAGTGCCAGACATTTCCGACAAGATCGATGGAACCGAGCTGGATTTGGTACGCCCATCCCAATTTGCGGCACAAGAACAACACGCTACAACCGTATTGTTTGTGTTGAAAGTTGGTCCCGACGCATATAAAGACCCAGCAAAGTACCCCACAGGTGCGTGGTGTAAACCTGGAGATTTTGTGCTAACCCGTACCTATTCTGGTACGCGATTTAAAATATTCGGCAAAGAATTTAGGCTCATCAATGATGACCAAGTCGATGCTGTTGTTGAAGACCCACGCGGCATAAGCCGTGCATAAAGGAAAATCATGAGCGAATTTAAGTTTCCCGATGAAATCGATGATACCCAGCCAGTCGAAATTGAGATTGATGATGAGGTTGAGATTGAAATTGTCGATGACACACCCGACCGGGACAAAGGCAAACAACCTTTAAACAAGGAAGTTGCCGATCCTACCGACGACGAAATTGCCAGTTACTCACAGAATGTTCAAAGCAGAATCAAAGAATTGACTCATGCTAGACACGATGAGAGGCGCAAAGCTGAAGCTGCTATGCGTGAGAAACAAGAACTGGAGAGCCTAACACGACAACTTTTAGAGGAAAACAAGTCTCTTAAAAGCAACGTTCAGGCTGGCCATCAATACATAGCCACGTCTGCTAAAGAGAAAGCTGAATCTGACCTAATAGCGGCAAGAAAACAGTATAAAGAAGCTCAAGAAGCCTATGATACTGATGCCATTATTGCGGCTCAAGAGGCTTTAACTGATGCCAAATGGCGTATTGAATCGTTGAAAAATTACCGTCCTGCTTTACAAGAGCGAGAAAATACGGTACAAACTCAACCTAGACAGACTCAATCTGTACAACCAGACGAAAAATCCCTGCGCTGGCAGGCAAAAAACCAGTGGTTTGGTTCTAATGGGTTTGAAGAAGTTACCAGCTTTGCGCTAGGGCTGCATCAAAAACTAGTCAACTCGGGTGTAGACCCGCGCTCCGATGAATACTATCAACAAATAGATTCACGCATCAAAAACACGTTCCCGGAAGTTTTCGGCGAACAAAAACCGGCACAAGCCGCAAAGCGTCCTTCGAATGTTGTTGCTCCAGCGTCACGATCTTCAGGCGTGAAAAAGGTTCAATTAACACCGACGCAAGCTGCGTTAGTGAAGAAATTTAATCTTGATCCCAAGAAGTATTACCTTGAACAACAGAAATTGGAGGCACAAAATGGTTGATGTTAAGAAAACTCGTGAGATTGAAACCCGTGATAAAGAGGTTCGTGTGGAATACAAACCTTCGAGCCAATTGCCGGACCCTACACCCGAGCCAGGTTATGTGTATCGTTACATTATGACGCACATACTAGGCAAGGCGGATCACACCAGATTGTCTCGCATGAGACGTGACGGTTGGGAGCCAGTAAAGGCGGCAGACCATCCTGAGTTGATGCTTGATGGGAATAATGAAGGCAACGTAGAAGTCGGTGGTTTGATTTTGTGCAAAAACACAGTAGAAAACTTCGAGGCCTACAAGCGTTATTATGCCAAGCAAGCAGCAGATCAGATGGAATCAGTGGACAACAGTTTCATGAAAGACAGTGATCCCAGGATGCGCAAGTTTTCGGAGAGAACATCTACGACGACTCGCGGTGCTGGATTTGGCGCAAGATAATTTAATTCAGGAGTCCTTAAATGGCATATCCCATTATTCCCGCTCCATACGGGTTTAAAGCGGTCAGTGAGTTCGGCGGTCTACCCTACGCAGGGTCAACTCGCATGTATCCCATTGCTACTGCTTATGGCACATCGTTGTTCAATGGCGACATTGTTCAGCTCTCTGGCGGTACTATTGTTACCACTACCATGTCTGCCGCATCGTCGCCTGCTACTCCAGTAGCGGGTACTTTGGGCATTTTTGTTGGTGCAGAGTACACAAACTCATCCAGTCAGATCGTTCGCGGTCAGTACTGGCCCGCAAGCACATCGTCTAACTATGCCGTTGGATACGTTATTGACGATCCACGCGTTGTGTTCAAGGCAGTGATGGTTGCTCAAGGTACTTCCTTGTCCAACACAGCTTCTACAGTTGGCTATGCTAACGCCACCTTTATTGGTACTAACCTCTATGCCGTAACAGGTACAGCAGGTAACACCATTACTGGTGATTCAGCTATGGCCGTGTCTGGTGCAGTTGTTAGTTCTGGTACTTCTGGTAACACACGCATTGCAACATTGTTGCCTTTCCGTGTAGTTAGCTTGGTGCAAGATACTGCCGTCTCTGTTTCTGCTACTGCTTCTACCTCTGGTTCAAGCACAACTGTGACATTGACTGCGGCCAATACTGCGATCCAGCCCGGAATGCAGTTGATTTGTTCAACAGGCACAGGTTCCGCTCAAGGTAACTATATTTCTGTAGTGACTGTAAGTGGAACTACGGTAACTGTGAATTCCGCTGTCACTTTGGCATCTGGTTCACAAGTTTCTTTTGTTGGTTATCCTGAAGTTTTAGTCGTATGGAATCAATCATTCCAAGGTATGACTAACACTGCTGGCGTTTAATTAAGGAGCACTTAAATGGCTATTTCACGCGCACAACTGCTTAAAGAGTTGCTCCCTGGTTTGAACGCATTGTTCGGTCTAGAGTACGCCCGTTACGGCGAAGAGCACAAAGAGATCTACGAAACTGAGAAATCAGAGCGTAGCTTTGAAGAAGAGACAAAACTGTCAGGCTTCTCAGCCGCACCAGTCAAGGCCGAGGGCACAGCCATCAGCTACGACAATGCGCAAGAGGCATTTACAGCTCGCTATAACCACGAAACCATTGCTTTGGGTTTCTCAATCACTGAAGAGGCGATTGAAGATAACTTGTACGACAGCTTGTCTGCTCGTTACACCAAAGGTTTGGCCCGTGCTATGGCATACACCAAGCAAGTCAAAGCTGCCGCAGTTTTGAACAATGCTTACAACGCCGCTTATGTCGGCGGTGATGGTGTATCTTTGTTGAATACTGCTCATCCCTTGGTGAACGGTGGCACAAACTCCAACACTGCGTCTACCCCTGCTGACTTGAACGAGACTTCTCTTGAGAATGCCGTCATTCAAATCGCAGCTTGGACAGACGAGCGTGGTCTTTTGATCGCCGCACGCCCCAAGAAGTTGATTGTTCCACCAGCTCTAATGTTCGTTGCAACCCGTTTGCTCGACACAGAATTGCGTGTTGGTACAAACAACAACGACATCAACGCGTTGAAGAACAATGGTTCGATTCCAGAGGGTTACACAGTTAACCACTTCTTGACAGCTACCAATGCTTGGTTCCTAACCACTGATGTGCCAAATGGCTTGAAGCATTTCGAGCGTACACCTCTCCAGAATTCAATGGATGGAGATTTCGATACAGGGAACGTTCGCTACAAATCTAGAGAACGTTACTCTTTTGGTTGGTCCGACCCACTAGGTATTTACGGATCATACTAATAAAATCAACAACTTAGGTTGATTAAGAAGGGCCTCACAAGGGCCCTTTTTTATGTGTTATAATTCCCTGTATCGTAACACAGGAGGAGTATATGGAATACCCAGACAATCGCGCAGAAGCTAAATCAACGGGAGCAAAGTTTTACTTTACTGGTATTGCCTGTAGTCGTGGGCATATTGCTTTACGCAAGACCAAAGGATCGTGTGTAGAGTGCATGAAAGAAGACTGGAAGATTGATAATGAAAAACGCAAGGAGAAACCAAAGTCGGAGGCAGCAAAAGAAGCTGGACGTAGATACTATGAGCGCAATAAAAACATGGTAAAAGCCAGGGCAAATGCACGTCCAAAAGAAGAAGTAAACCAATATAAATTACGACACAAAGAAAATAATCCTGAATACTATAAAGCTCTTACTAGTGTACGCAAGCGCAGACATAGGAATGCCACACCCAAGTGGATAACGCCAGAACAAAAGCTGGCCATGCGAAATCTGTATTTAAAGGCGCAAGAGCTCAGTAAAATAGCTGGGCAAAGGTATGTAGTTGACCATATTATTCCGCTCATCTCAGAGTCTGTATGTGGTCTACATGTGCCTTGGAATCTGCGTGTTATCACCCAAGAAGAGAATTTAAAAAAGTCTAACAAACTTGTTGACACCATGCGTGTATAGTGTATATTGTAGGTTGTCTGGGACTTTTTCTCTTGTTGCCACTGGCCCAGCAGACGATGCAACGATTAACAAGAGTTCTTTTGCATAAGGAAATATCATGGGACGCAGTACCTTTGAAGGCCCAATTCTGGCCGCGACACAACGATTTGGCTCACAGCGTAATGCTGGTACCGTTGAATTAGTTCAAAATGCTTTTTTAGATTTTTCAGTTACAACTCCAGGAACTACCAACTATGGTGGCGCATCTGGTACGTTTGTAAGCTCAAACAACATTCCCAACAATACTGGCACAATCTGGACTCCCCAGTCTGGCGTGTACAGCACAAGTGGCCCAACAGTAGCTTCAGCTCCTACGGCGGATACAAGCGGCACTAACTATCGCGGCGCAGTATTCTTGATTCCTTACAATTCAAACATCATTGATGTGATTGTGGATCAAGGTACAACACCTACCGATGGCACAAATGCTGTTACATCTACACAAGCGTACATTTCCAACAGCTTTGCAACGTCAACTGGAGTGTATGCAACGATGGCCGCTATTACAGCAGCCGGTCGTACAAATGCTACTTACACAGCGACTCAGTTGGATAATGCAAATGGCACTCTACAAGATGTTCAAAACATTCAGCCTGGTCAACAGCCTACTTGGTTCTCACAAGTTGTGGTTACTTTAAAGATGACTGTGGCAAGCTTGACTTCTGTTAACGCAGGACAGTTTAATATTACCATTAGGTATACACAGGCTGACTTGAACATCGGCAACTCAACAACTTACCCCTACGGTAACTTTGACTGATCTTCTGGGGGCTTCGGCCCCCATCTTTGAATCTAAAGGAGATTAATTATGATGCAATATGACGTTAAGTCAGCGCATACCAACACATCTGCTGCGTTGGTTACCACTCGTTGCCGAGTAAAACAAATTACATTCAATAGCAACGGCACTGCTGGAACAATTATTCTTTATGATAATGCATCCGCAGCATCCGGTAACATTTTGTGGCAGTTTGATTTTGGCGCAAACGTAGTAGCAATCCCTGTGCTGTTGCCCGGCGAGGGTTTACTTGCTTATAACGGTGTTTATGCTTCTTTAACCAATGCAAATTCTTGCACAATCTGTTATGGCTAAGTCACCCGCATGGCAACGCAAAGAAGGGAAGAATCCGAATGGCGGTCTAAACGCCAAGGGTCGGGCATCCGCAAAGAAGGAGGGGATGAATTTAAAGCCTCCCCAACCCGAGGGCGGATCAAGGAAGAAAAGCTTTTGCGCAAGAATGACGGGAATGAAAAAGAAATTAACGTCAGCCAAAACTGCAAATGATCCAGATAGCCGTATTAACAAAAGCCTACGGGCTTGGCATTGCGCTGATGGTTGTGCAATCAGAGGATTGACTAAAGGAAAGATGGTGTAATATGGCAACGTATGATGATGATATTGAAAGCGCAAAAAAACAAAGGCAAACCAATGCTGATGTTGCTGATATTAAAAAACATTTGTACTACACAAAAGAACAGGCTGTAGGCAAAGATTCACCATATAGCAGAATCAGATCTATGGGGCCGGGCATGGCAAAAGATAGGCTTGATGCAAGAGGCGTAGACACTGATAGCTTAATTACTGGTCAATTAAGCGAAAACGAAGGCTATAAAAAAGGCGGAAAAACTAAGTATGCTCAAGGCGGCAGCACAGCAGGAGCTGGCCGCGGTGGACAAGGCGGACCAACAGCTGCGCAAATAGCTGAAGTCAATAGCCCAAATTATATGACGCCCGAAACCGAACGGCAACTAAAGGCGGAGCGCGACGAGCGTTTGCAGCAAGCCAAAATCGATGAGGCTTACGACAATGTAACCAAAGAAATGGGTAAGAAACGTGGTGGGAAAATCACGCATTACAAAAGTGCATCTGCGGCTGTCAAGGCGGCTGAAAAACGCGGCGATAAAAGCATCACAGTAAAGTTCAATCATCGTGATGGTATTGCAAAGCGTGGCCACACCAAAGGCAGGATGAGATAATGCCAAGTACCAGCAAAAAACAGCATAACTTTATGGAAGCAATTGCCCATAACAAGGCGTTTGCAAAGAAGGTAGGGGTTCCACAATCGGTGGGACAAGATTTTAGCAACGCCGACAAAGGCAAACATTTTTCAAAAGGTGGAGATATGAAGAACGAAATGCACGAACATCACATGCACATGGCACATCATCACTTGAAAGAGGCGATGAAACATGGCGGTCACGTCAAGAAGATGGCATCTGGTGGGATGACTACTGGCATGCATGGCGATGACGAGAAAAAAGGGATGACTACTGCCAAGATGGCTAAAGTCAAAGAAGGCGGAATCAAAGCCCACGGTGAACACAAGGTTCAAGAACGTGGCCATACCCGCGCATTGCAAGAGAAAATGAAAGGCAATACGATTGGTAATGGTCCTTTGTATAACGTCAAAGGCCCAGCTATGAAACGCGGCGGCAAAACCCATCACAAAAAGTGAGAACACCATGAAACACCATCATCCAGAACATCACGAGCACGTTCATCCTGCCGGACACGAGCATCCCCATGAGCACAAACACCATGTGCATCACATGAAGGAACATGAAGCTGGTGGACATGTTCACCATCATCACCACTACGGAGAGCATGCTGCTGGCCATCACAAGCATCATGAAATCGTAGAGCACATGCATAAGCACCAAGAATCCAAATAAGGAGATTATCATGCCAATGAATCCAATGATGATGAATCAAATGGCGCCTGCGGCTGCTCCAATGCGCCCCAGAACGCCTATGGCAGGCCGCATGCCCGTCAACCCTTTGTTGGCAGCAAAACGTCCTGGTGGCATGAATAAAGGTGGTTCTGCACATCGTGCAAGCGAGCGTGCTGATGGTTGTTGCGAGAAGGGACACACCAAAGGTCACATCGTAATGTGCAGTGGCGGGATGGCTAAAAAATGATGGCAAGTCGCGGAATGGGTGATATCAACCCATCCAAAATGCCTGGTAGAAAAACGATACATCGCAAGGATAATCCGAACGATGTATCTGTCTACAAAAAGGGTGGCGAAGTTTGGGACAAACCTAGACCCAAAGGTTTAGGAAAACCCAAGAAACTAAGCCCCGCTAAAAAGGCTGCCGCAAAGAAAGCTGCAAAAGCGGCGGGTAGACCTCACCCAAATCTTGTAGATAACATAAGAGCGGCCAAATAATGGTTCAAACATCTGGTGTAGCAGCGTTCAATTTACAGCTTCCCGAGTTAGTCGAGGAGGCTTTTGAGCGTTGCGGGGGCGAATCCCGCACTGGATATGACATCAAAACTGCTAGAAGGTCATTGAACCTGCTTTTTGCAGATTGGGCAAACCGCGGTATCAACATGTGGACGTTTGAACAAGACGTCATTACATTAGTCCAGGGCCAGCCAACATACGTTTTGCCTGATGATACAGTCGATTTGCTCGAGCACGTCATCAGAACACAGCAAAACCAACCCAGCAATCAAGCTGATTTGACGATTACTCGCATCAGTGTGTCCACTTATGCCACGATCCCCAACAAGTTGATACAAGGCAGACCCATTCAATTGTGGATACAACGCCTTACAGCCAATACTCAGCCCACAGCAGTTACTGTTTACTCTGCTGTTGGAGCTACAGATACTCAAATTGCGGTCAGTTCATTGACCGGACTGCCCAATGCAGGGTTTATTACCCTTGATAACGAGTTAATTGGTTATAACGAGCTTCAATCTGCGGCAAATGGTAACCCTGCTTACCTTTTAAACTGCACCAGAGGTCAAGGTGGAACAAGTTCCAGCACACATTCAGCTGGAGTTTCTGTTTTATTCAGTCAAAAGAACAGTGTAACAGTATGGCCAACACCCGATGGCGCCAATACATACCAACTGGTGTACTGGAGAATGCGCAGAATGCAAGATGCCGGCGGTGGTACTAACATCCCAGACGTGCCTTTTAGGTTTGTGCCTTGTTTGGTAGCTGGTCTATCTTACTATATGGCTTTAAAAGTGCCAGGAGCACTTGAGAGACTGCAAGTTTTAAAAGCTCAGTATGATGAAGCCTGGGAATTGGCTGCTGGAGAGGATCATGAGAAGGCGGCGGTGAGGTTTGTACCCCGCAGAATGTACATTGGTGGGGGTTATTCATAATGGGTAACCGATTTTCCTCTGGCAAGAACTCGATTGCCCAGTGTGATCGGTGCGGATTCAGATTTAAGCTCACAGAACTCAGAAAAGAGATCATAAAAACCAAGGTTTACAACTTGTTGGTATGCCCAACTTGTTGGGACCCAGATCAGCCGCAGTTGCAATTGGGCATGTACCCTGTTGATGACCCTCAAGGGGTGCGTGATCCGCGTCCTGACACCACTTATTACGCTTCTGGCACAACGTCCACAGGTAGTATTGGAGAAGGCAGTAGAGTATTTCAGTGGGGGTGGAACCCTGTGGGTGGTGCCAGTCAATTTGATGTTCCTTTGACTCAAAATGATTTGCTTCTACAGGTGCAAATTGGTACAGTTACGATAGTTACAACGTAGGAGTTTGAAATGAAAGACGACGATCTAAAACAAGACAAGAAGCTGATCAAAAAAGCTTTTTCGATGCATGACAAGCAGGAACACCCCGGCAAAAAAACCAACTTGTCCAAGTTGAAAAAGGGTGGCCCCACAGGTAAAGATATGCGTGCAGTAGGCCGTAACATGGCGCGCGCTAGAAACCAAAGAGGTGGTTAAATGAAAAACTATCCAAGTGCAGTAGCAGCATTAAAGGCTGCCGAAAAACGCGGAGATAAAGAATTTAAAGTTAAATTCTTGGATAAAAAAGAGTCTGCCAAAATGGCTAAAAACAATCGTCCTGCGTCTGAGTACGCAAAGCCCCACACAATGGAAGGCAAAGCTGTTGGCCCCAAAGATGCGTTTACTGAGCCAGAGTTCCAAAAGAAAAAGAACTGGGTGCCACTTATGGGTGTATCTATCACGATGGATGACCGCGTTAAAGATGATGGCATCAAGATTCGTGGTACAGGTGCAGCTACTAAAGGCGTAATGGCCAGAGGCCCGATGGCATGAACTACGCCCAGCTCAAGCAAAACATTCAGGACTACACGCAAAACTACGAAACTACTTTCGTAGCGGATATTCCTACGTTTGTTGAGCAAGCTGAACAGCGTATTTATAACTCGGTACAGTTCCCATCATTGCGTAAAAACGTGACGGGATCGGTAAGCCCCAACAACCAATATCTAGCGTCTCCTACGGACTTCCTGGCGCCTTACTCGCTGGCTATCTACACAACTGCATCCACGACCGCTACAGGCTCTTCTGGCGCCCTTACGATCACTGTAAATAGCAATTCAGGTATTGTTGTAGGTCAGTTGGCGCAAGGAACAGGTATAGCGTCTAATGCGTATGTGACGAGTATTTCAGGAACCACAATAGCATTATCTGCAATCAACACTGGCGCAGTATCAGGAACAGTGACGTTCCAAGGCCAGTTTCAGTATTTACTCAACAAAGACGTCAACTTCATTCGTGAAGCCTATGGGTTTCCAAACTCCTACGGAACACCGCAGTACTATGCTTTGTTTGGGCCAGCAGTCGTTAGCGGGGCAATCACCAATGAATTGTCTTTCATACTGGGCCCCACTCCTGACACTGCTTATACCGCTGAGTTGCATTATTACTATTACCCAGTTTCAATCGCAGATACCACTAACAACCCAAGTGGTACTTCTTGGCTTGGGGACAACTTTGATACCGTGCTTTTGTATGGATCTCTTGTCGAGGCTTATACCTTCATGAAGGGTGAGCAAGACATGATGGCGCTTTACAATCAAAAGTACATTGAGGCATTGGCTCTTGCTAAACGTCTTGGTGATGGCATGGAGCGTCAAGACAGTTATAGAACGCCTCAATTTAGGCAGGCGGTTACATGAGCATAGTTCAAACGGCTACCACTAGCTTCAAAGTGCAGTTGGCTCAAGGTTTACACAACTTTGGGCCCACCAGCCCCAACACGTTTTATATTGCACTATTTACGTCAGCGGCCACGTTGAATGCGGCCACTACTGTGTATTCCACCCAACTTGTTGGGGAGGTAGTTGGGACGGGATACACGCAGGGCGGACAACAACTAACAATTACACAAGCTCCAACGTCTGGTTCTACAGGCGGCACAGTGGCCTATTGGTCTTTTGCAAATGTAGTGTGGAGCCCAGCGGCGTTTACAGCTCGTGGTGCTTTGATTTACAATTCAAGTCAAAATAATGCTTCAGTTTTTCTATTGGATTTTGGCGCAGATAAAACTTGTGCTAACTCGTTCACAGTCACAATGCCTGCCATAAACAGCACTAATGCAATAATGAGGATCGCATGATTATCACAACCACCAAAGGCGACATGGATGACTCTCTTCTTGAAAAGAAAGAGGGCACTGTTGACGATGAAAACGAATACACGACTTGGGTTGAGTACTATTTAAATGATGAATTGGTACACCGCTCGGCTCATGTAACTTTGAAAAAATCACCCTTCATGGATTTATTTGCTGCCTCTTTAGGCTAAAGGAACCAAAATGGCGAATCAGCAAGCAATGTGTACTTCTTTCTTAGGCGAACTGTTGAGCGCTACGCACAACTTTAGTTCTGCCAATCCCGCCCACACAGCCAATACTGCCGATACATTTAAGGCGGCTTTGTATGTTACGACTGCTACGATCAATGCGGCCACAACAGCATACTCAGCAACCAATGAAGTATCTGGAACAGGTTATACGGCGGGTGGTATTACAGTTACTAACGCAACCAATCCTACATCAACAAACAGCTCATCAACGGCTGGTGTAGGGTATTGGACACCTTCAGCCAATTTGGTTTACTCCACTGTAACGCTGACAACTGCATTTGATACTGTGTTGATCTATAACTCTTCACAATCAAATAAAGCAGTTTCAGTTCACACATTTGGATCACAAACCATCACGGCTGGTACATTTACATTGACAATGCCTAGCAATACAACGACAACTGCTTTATTGCGTTTGTCTACGACCTAATAGGTGACGTATGTCATTTGGGTGGGGCAGTGGCCCTTGGGGTAACGGCACTTGGGGTTATGGTGGTTTACCACTAACAGGTGACGCTGCTTCTGGTGCGGTAGGTACTGCATCCCCAAATATCACAGTTGCTCTATCAGGGGTTGGTGCTTCTGGTAATGTAGGATCGGTTACTGAGGCGGATACTGAGAGTTTAAGTGGCGTTAATGCCGCAGGTAACACAGGAACGGTTTCGTCCAATATCACGGTCAGTTTGACAGGTGTTGGGGCAACTGGGGCAGTAGGTTCTCAAACAGTCAATATCACAATTGCCCTATCTGGTGTAGGAGCAAGTGGTAGTGTAGGGTCGGTATTGGTCAGCAACACAGCAGCTTTGTCTGGTGTTCTGGCAAGTGGGTTCACGGGCACAGTTACTGGCGCTAAATCGGTCAGCATTTCTGGGGTTCAGGGTGCTGGTGCAGTTGGTACGGTGGTGGCTAACAATACCGATGGGGATGTTGGTAATGTAGCAATTGGGGCTCCCGGTTCAGTAACGGCCAATTTGACCATAGCCATCTCGGGTGTTGGTGCTTCTGGTGCGGTTGGATCGGTTACGGCAAACCCAAGTCAGGCTTTGTCTGGCAATAATGCCACTGGAGCCATAGGAGCTGTATCAGTCCCTCTTGGAGCTGTAACGGCAAATGGTAATGTCGGTTCAGTTGGGCCAAACATCACGATAGCTTTGACAGGTGTTGGGGCGAGTGGCTTGGTGGGTTCCGTGACGATGGGAGCAAGGACGGCTCAGTTGACAGGGGTGAACGCAACGGGTCAAGTGGGCAATATGTTTGCGGTGTATTGGAGTTTAATTGATGACAGCCAGAACCCTTCGTGGCAGAATATTGGGGACGCACAGACCCCAGGCTGGTCTACAATTGACGACAATCAAACGCCGAATTGGACAGTGATTTCAACAGGATAAAACATGACAGTTACTAACACATCACTACTAGGTTTAGCTCTACCCACTACTGGCACAGAGTCTGGTGTTTGGGGCGATGATGTAAACAACGGCTTAACAATCCTTGTGGACATGTCGGTTGCGGGTACAAACAATATCACGCAGGACTCAGACATCACGCTCTCGGTCAGTAACGGAAACAACTCATCGAGCTTTACATCCACAGCGACCAACTCAACAGTTGCTCAGTATAGTACATTAAATTGCACAGGCGCTAGAGGGGCAATTAGAAACATCATCGCTCCAGCGTCAAGTAGAACATTTGTAGTTATTAACAATACCACGGGCGGGTTTGCGATTGTCATCAAGAAGTCAGGCGGTACTGGGGTTAGTATTGCGCCAAATGAAACAGCGATTGTTTATTATGATTCAGTCACAGCTACGGATTATGTAAAGGTCAGCTCAACAGTCAACGTATCCTCATTCAGCGCAGGAACGACAGGATTCACTCCAAGCACCGCAACAACAGGCGCAGTCACTTTATCTGGCACACTAGCAACGACTAATGGAGGCACAGGACTCACATCATTCACAGCCAATGGTGTGGTGTATGCGTCATCTACAAGTGCTTTGGCTACTGGGTCTGTATTGCAATTTGATGGTACAAATTTAAGTTTAGGAACATCCCCATCATCAGTTGGTGGTTATAAAGTTTTTTCAATCAATAACGCAACAGGCGGTTTAATTGATTTCAGGGTAAATGGAACTTCAACAGGATATGTATATACCGATAGTGCTGGGTTAAAGATTGAAGGTGTTAGCACCAATCCAATCATATTTAAATCCAATGGTGCTGAAGCGGGTCGTTTTACAAGCGCAGGCTATCTAGGTATAGGTACAAGTTCGCCGGGTTCAAAATTATCTGTTAATACAACAGTTTATTCAGCAGTTACAAACGGTGAGCAAGTTCTTATTGAGGGAACTTCCGCATGGCAACAAGGATTGGCTTTATCAATGTGGAGCGCTGGAGTATATAACTCTGGTTACGCATCTGGTTATATTGGCATACCAAATACAGCAAACCAAATTTATATAAGTGGCGGTGCGGCAGTTATTAACAATACAGCTTCTGGTGGATGGGCAAAAGCACTAAATACAACATCTGCTTCTTTTATAGTTGTTGGTAATGGAGCCACATCTTTTTACGGAAATACAGGACTAACTGCCAACACCGCATACACGCCAACACAATTAATGACACTAGATAATAGTGGTAACTTGCTGGTGGGGACTACAAATAATCAAGGCACTGGTCGAATAAGTTTGTATCCAACATCAGGCGGTACAACTTGTATTAGCACACAAAGCACAGCTTCAACTTATTATGTTGGAATTTGGTATACAAGCACTAGCACATTGGCTGGTTATATAAGTGTATCTGGCGGTGCAACTTCTTATTCAACATCATCAGACTACCGCTTAAAAAACACCATTGCACCAATGACAGGTGCTTTAGCTAAAGTTTCCCAACTAAAACCTGTAACTTTTAAATGGAATGCTGATGGCTCTGATAGTCAAGGTTTTATCGCCCATGAATTGCAAGCAATTGTTCCTGAGTGCGTTACTGGTGAAAAAGACGCAGTAGACGCAGAAGGTAATCCTAAATACCAAGGTATTGATACATCATTTCTAGTGGCAACATTGACTGCCGCCATTCAAGAATTATCAGCAAAAGTAACGGCTCTTGAAGCCAAATTAGGAGTTTAATAATGGCAAACACTTACACATGGACAATCTCTGCGCTAGACGCATATCCAACAACACCACAACCCGATTGCGTGTTCAACGCCCATTGGCAATGCGTTGCGACTAGCGACCAAACCCAAACAGTAAATGGGCAAACAGTCCCCTATACCGCAAGGATTTATAGCACTTGCAACATTGTTTACAACCCTAATGAACAATACAT
>Ga0214170_1000157_pt1 | contig 29250 bp, 40 predicted proteins | sample TroBogEpilimnion_2_FD_153008 | JGI IMG/M metagenome (GOLD analysis project Ga0214170, IMG submission 153008) | Freshwater microbial communities from Trout Bog Lake, WI - 27JUN2007 epilimnion | ecosystem: Environmental > Aquatic > Freshwater > Lake > Epilimnion/Euphotic zone | place: Trout Bog... | reverse complement strand
GCCCTCCTTGGAGCTCTTCTTGATCGGGGACTTGTACAGACCCTCGGCAATCACGTCACGGCTCATCTTCTTGCCGAGCAACTCCTCGCTATGCTCAGTGATATAGTCCAGGACGCGCGTATCCAGCTTGGCAAACGCCTCGAGAACCTCGGGCTTGTCCAGGCTCAGGGGCAGAGTGTAACTGACGCGGCCAGTTGCCTCGTCCTTGTACTCACTCAGGCCAAACGGGGCGCGCAGGGGAGGCAACTGGAAAATCAGCTTACCACCGCCAACCTGGTTCAGATACACGGCCTTGCCACCCTTGGCATTCTTGCGAACATCGCTGAAAGAAACATTGGACGCGTTGAAAGCACTGAACATCTGGAGAGTTGCCATCTTGTGTGTTCTACTATACTAGGGTCTCGAGCCTCTAAGCCCTGTTCGGACCTTTTTTCTCGGTCACAAGTAAGACATCATGCCAGGACTTTTAAATAGGTTCACACGTCGTCAGGGTCTTGCAAATGTTGCGGCAAATGCAAATGCAAATAACAAACTCGAGCAAAATGTGAAAGCATATGTCGATGGATATTTGCGAAATCGTAACAATGCGTCCAAGGTTCCACCATTGAACGCACAAATGGCAAATGCTCTTCATACATACATTAACAAAAAGAGGGCGCGTACAAGTGGAGCCGCTGCAGCAGGTGCTGCGAGTGCCGGTGCGCCAACAAATGTTCAGAATGCCGCCGGAGTTGCTGCCGCAGGGGTGCCACCGAGCGCACCACCCAGTACTGTTGCGACACAAACTGCAAATGCCGTTCGCCGGGCGGGTGGAAACATGAAACAGGCGAGCAGTGCAGCGACCACGGCAGTAGCTCAACATTCTGCAAATCAGGGTAAAACACCAAACCAAATTGCAAAACAGACTGCAAATGCGGCTGTGCAGACAGCACCGCCGAGCGCCACCCCTGCAGTTGTTGCAAACAATGCGGCACAAGCCGCCGCTGCAGTTGTACCGTCTGCAAACATGGTGCCAGCTGCAGCAAACGCCGCGGCAATCGCCGCACGGAAACAGGCACTGAATCAGGGGCAGACTGTGAAACAGGCGAACACGGCAGCAGTCAAGGCGGCTGTTACCGCAGTCAACAAGACGGCTCCGAAGAATATGTCGCAGACCACTGCCGGAAACATTGTAGCGACCGCCGCCCGGAACGCGATCGCCGCCCCGCCCCCACCACCCCCTCCTCCACCCAAGGCCCCGTTTGCTCTCCGACCGACTCGCCAGGCTCCGCCTCCACCAGCGGGGCTTCCTTATATGAATGAACTCAAAAAGAAACTTGCTCAACGCCAGGCGCGCCGCCAGGGAAACTAAGTACGCCCACCGCCACACGACAAGCCTCGGCGGGCAACGTTGAACAACTCGCGCGAAAGGTATGGAACCGAGCATGGGGTGGAAAGTACGGTCTTTTTGTAAACACAAATTATCGAAAAATTGCACGTGAAATCTTGAGCAATTCAAAGTACGCAAACATCAAGAAGAACGTGACGAAGAATCAACTCAACGCGTTTATAAATAGTCCAAACTTCAAGAAGACGTGGAACAAGGGACGAGGTCAGAAGGATATATACAGGTCGAAAGAAATCATCAAGGCGTTGTATGATCTTCCTTTGAACAAGAACGTGGCCCAACCCTCAGAGAACACGAACGTCTTCTATAACGCACGTCAGTCGTTTAACAAACAGGCCAAACCCAAGTTCCTGATACCATATGGTATGGGTTAATTTTCTAGGTAAATAATACCAAATGGACTTTGACCCGGTCAAGAAGATTGTCCCCTTTACCGTGTTCTTCGTGATTGCCAACCCAGCCACCTTCAAGCTGACTCGGTCCCTGTTCGGCTCATGGGTCGCAGCCGCCGACGGTCTGCCTACCACCGCGGGCCTGCTTCTGCACGCCCTGGTCTTTGTGATTGTTGCTCACTTCGTGTGGCGGCTCGTGTGGGGCAAGAAGAAGTCGAGCTATGGCAACTTCATGCAGGTTTCTCCACCTCTTGTTCGGGGTTCAGTTTCCGGAGGACCCCTGCAGATCCCCACCCCAGAAGACATTGACGGTGCTGATTGCCAGTAAAGAATTTTGTTCCAAAATTCTTCCCGCTCAATAGTAAATGAGCCTCAACTACTTGATCCCTTTTGTCGCCTATGTGGCGATTGCAAGCCCAACAGCCTATAAGACGGTCCGGGGCGTGCTTGGGAGCTGGGTTGCCTCAGCCGATGGTCTGCCCACGACAGCGGGTCTTATACTCCACGCTCTCGTGTTCATTGCCATTGTCGGCTTTTTGATGCGTCTTTTGATCGTACACAAGTCGAACTTTTACGGTCCCAAGATGGCCGGTGAGTACTGCGACAGCGGTGACGAGTGCTATCACACGTGTTATGGAGGACGGTGTAACTAACCAGTCGAGCACCGCTCGACTGTTTCGGGCGAAGCCCCGAGTCCCGTGTGTTCCTAAACGCTCGACCGTTGTGCAACTCCCTGAACGTCCTGGTTCACACAGGTCGGCTGACAACACTGGGCAGGACAACTAAACATCGTATCGTTATCAAGCATTGCGCACACCTGTGTCGGTTTGTCAGACGGCGTAGTTGCCCCCGTGTTTGGAAAACATGTACATCCAACAGGACACTGTGCGCCTATCATTGTACTATCAGGAAGCGGAAATCCTGAATTTGTAGAAGGGACCGGACTTGTTTGACTTTTGTTATAGAGTATGACTACAACAGCAGCAACGAATAAAATGAGCGAAATGACAAAAAGTATAATGGCACCTCCTTCCATTTAATTTGTATCAACATATTAAATGAGTAGTCTTCTTGCTATATTGGTCTTTGCGGCCCTGGCAAGTCCCGCGTCATACAGGACGACGCGTCAGCTTGGCACATGGATCGCCAGTCCAGACGGTACCCCGACGGTCCCGGGTCTTTTGCTGCACGGTCTCGTCTTTGTGATTGCTATGGTCCTGTTAGGTGCCTTGTTTGGTCGGCGCTCGGGATACTTGACCGCGGGAGGTCTTACGTTCGAGACCCGGGATGACCAGGATGACCAGAACAACAAACATTTCCAGGAGGATCGGTTCGTGTATGCTGTGACTGTTTAAATTATCTAATTATAGTAAATGTCTCAACTTATCGTTCCAGGAGTTGCTTTCATGATTGCGTCTAGCCCATCGACTTTCAAGGTGACCCGCAAGGTGTTCGGCTCATGGGTCGGCACCTTCGAGGGCGTGGCGACCCCCGCGGGTTTGTTCCTCCACACCCTTTTCTTTCTGCTTGTGTTGTGGCTGACGGGTAAGTACTTGCCTATGCTGCTTCCACGGGTGTCTGGATACGTCACAGGTTCAATCGAGGCGACATGCTCATGTCCCTCTGGTTATAAGTTCAATACACATGCCGAAGCGGGGCATAGGTGTGAACCCGTAACTATGGCTCCAGCGCCGAATTAATTCACTACGTGACTCGGTCAGAACTCCTCGTCAAACCGCACGCCGTCTCCTTCAGTGACCATATGCTTGGAATAATCCCCGACGCGTTTCTCGAAGAAATTCGTCTTCCCTTCCAACGAGATGTTTTCCATCCAGTCGAAAGGGTTCTTTGCTCCGTAAATGGGTTGCTCACCAAACTGTGTCATCAAGCGATCAGCCACAAACTGAATATATTGCGTCATCTCACCCGCGTCCATACCGATGAGCTTACACGGAAGTGCCTCTGTGATAAACTGGCTCTCCACTTCACACGCCCATTGAACAATCTTGTGAATGTCTTTCGAGGGGCACTTTTCCTTCAGGTGTGAATACAAGGTAACCGCAAACTCTTGGTGGAGTCCTTCGTCTCGTGAGATGAGTTCGTTACTGAACGAGAGACCGGGCATGAGTCCTCGCTTCTTGAGCCAAAAGATGGCACAAAACGAGCCACTGAAAAATATGCCTTCGACGCATGCAAAGGCGACGAGGCGCTGAGCGAAAGGCGCCAAAGGGGCACTGGACCCTGCGGATCCACTGGAACCGATCCATGCTTGTGCCCATTCAGCTTTTGCTTTGACCGCGGGGACGTTCTCGATCGCTCGAAATAGGTTCGCCTTTTCCTCTGGGTCGCTGACGAGCTTATCAATCATAAGCGAGTACGTCTCACTGTGAATCGACTCGTTAAATGACTGGTACGCATAGAAAGACCGAGCTTCTGGAATTTGCGTGTCTTTTGAAAAGTTCAAGTCGATATTTTCCATTACAATTCCATCCGAGGCGGCAAAGAATGCTAACACGTGTTTAATAAAGTGCTTTTCCGAATCATTCAACTTTTCCCAGTCTTTCAAGTCTCCACCTAAATCAATCTCCTCGACCGTCCAGAAACTTGCGATCGCCTTCTTATACAGGGCCCAAAGGTCAGGGTACCGGATAGGAAAGGTGGTGAAACGAGCAGTCGAGGGGGTGAGAACAGGATCTTCCATGCTGCTGAAACTACGTGGTATTTTTTTAAAGGCTTGCGTAATGCCAACCCAGGGGGGTCAAAGTACCGTCATCCGCAATAAGCGCTCCGTTCCCCATATTTATGTCTGTTGTCGGCCGAGTTTTCCAGCAAAAGCGCTCCACGTATGATCGAGAGTTCATACCCGCAACAACGGCATCCATAAACGTTTGAATGTCCTGAACTGTATATCGCTCGAACGTGGGTTGTCCAGGGGTTCCGGCCTGCCAATCTGCTGGACACATTTCTGTAATCCAAATGGGTTTTTGGTACTTGGCGTAAATGGCATCGATCCACTTGAGGAACCCGTCAGCGTCTGGAGGTGCATACCAGTGAAGAGCTATAAAGTCGAGCGTCATGTTCGCTTGACTCAAAGCTGTCCAGAGAGCGTCAAAGTATGATGTGGTTGGAATCGACGTCTGAGCTGGCACAAGACGACCAGCAGCTGGTGGTCCGGGAGGCATCGTGTAAGAAGTAGCCAAAGGACTCGTATAGGCTGCAATCGAACCAATCCGAAGACCGGTTGCTTTGAGTGTCGGCCATAGTTGCACAATCTGAGCGATACTCATGTTCGACTGTGCCCCCTGATTATTACCGTCAGGTTCGTTAAACGCTAAAAGCTCTGACGACCCTGCTGGAATTTGATCGAGTTTTGTAGCATCAGGAGCACCCCAACACATGGGCGTGAAAGGTAAGTTCAAGTTGGGCGATCCCGTAAGACCCCAAGTATAGTACCATCCAAGGTTCAGATTCTGCATTTGTGTATTAAATTGAGTGTTTGTTGCACCATTGATTTTCAGATCATACACAAAGCCTTTTTTAGGGTTCACATTCGCGAGTGGCATAAGGCTTGGTGCAGGTGAAAAAGGTGCCGGTGCGAAACTTGGCGCCGGTGCCGGTCCAGGAGTCGGTGCCGGGGTCTGCTGTAAACTTGAGGGAGCCGGTGCGAAACTCGGAGACGATGTAAAGGGTGCCGGGGTTTGTTGCAAACTTGGAGGAGCTGGTGAGGGAACGGGCAAAGATGGCACGGGCCCAGGTACTACAGGAGGTGTTTGATCCATGGGGAGCGTGTTTGCTACGATGACGAGAAGTACAATTGTCAGTAAAATTCCAAGTAAAAGCCCCGTAAACCAATTCATAATATAAGGAAACAAAAATATACAAAGTATATGGATCTGGACCTTCGTCGTCTTGCCCTACGTATCAAGCTGCACAACGTCTCTGGAAACGTTGTGCACCATGCAGCCATTCTGAAACGATTTTTGGATCAAAAAGGAGTCATGTCCGAGATGGTCAAGGGGTTCTGTGTTATCGCCGAGACGAAGGAGGCATGTGAACACTATTGGGTGCGCACAGAAGAGGGACTAGACTTGGATATCGGTTTTGAGGTGGCCAAACTTAGGAGCCCCGAACTCCAAGCTCTACGTCCGGCTCTTCTAGAGTCGATTGAGGGGATGCCGAACCTGACCCGTTCTGACGAAAAGGAGTTTGTAATCCGGCACGAGAACGAGCGTCTATTTGAGCTCTTTCAACGAGACCCCAAAGCTTTTTGGCGCGAGGCTCCCCGAGACGTGAAAGATTTCCGTATGATGAACTAGAAATGTCTACAGACTCTTTCCGTGGAGACCCTGTCACGGTCGCCGCCGCCAAACTCAACAAACTCATCTTTTCCTTTTTCGGAACCTGTGTAAACGCCAGGTGGTTTTCAAGACCTTTTTCAATCGGGTTTCCTTGTTCGAGCGCCGTGTTAAACTCGGCAAAACAATCGGCCAAGAAAGCCTGTCCGTCCGTCACACGGTTCTCAGGGTCTATGCTCAGCTCCTTGGAAATTTTGAGTGCTAAACGCTTCATGAGAAGTGACGCTCGAACCGAATTGGTCATCTTTTCATTAATTTTAAGGTATAATTGAATCGACCCGAGAACACCCGTTCCAGATGATAAGACGGCGTTCAAGATACTCACATATTTTTGGGCTAAAAAGTCGTTGAGAGCAATGGCACACAAAGCGTTCAGGGCTGAGATGACCAAGATAGGAACGTTGAACCTTGAAGCGAGTTTTTGGTAGTAAATGTGGTCTTTATTGTGATGGTCTTGATACAGGTTGCACTGGTGTTCGAGCTTGGCCAGAAACTCTTGCTCGTCTGGATGCCACCGAGCATTGTCCGTCTTCGTCATTTCCCTATTTTAACGCGGCTAAAAAAGTCACGGAGTGACTTTCGCCCTGAGTTTTGTAAGGCTCTAAAAAAACTTGCCGTCGTTATCAAACTCTATGATACCCTTAATACGGTCTGGCAAACGACTCTTGACGCTCCGGTAGACCATATTGAAAATAGGGTTCGAGTTTGTAATCTTAATCTTCTCGAGAAGACCTTTGTCTGGCCGAATCTCCGTCACGAGGTTCATGAGGTGAATGGCAGTCTCTGAATTTAATTTTGAAATTGGAACACCCTTGAGGTTCAACTCAACAATCTCCTTGAGTCCGTGTTTCTCAACGTATGCATCGAGTTGTTCAATCACGGGCCTAATTTTAAGAGTAAAATTAGCAGCCTCGATGGCATCCTTTGGTTGGTTCTCAATGTACTTCCCACCAAGAAACTCTATATACAAGTGTTTCCCCCGAGGGTAAAACACGAGGAGGTCTGTCATTTCTTGGCATTTAAGAGGCTCGAGTTTTTTATGTAAGACTCTTTTCAACTATTTTACGTATGAAAAAGAACTTTACAATGATGATACATAGTAAGAGAAACCATATGAGATTGTTCCTGACCATTTTATAAAAAACGACAGGCAAAGCCATGAACCCTGTCCACGATTGATCGCACTTGTGATCAAGGACGGTTCTTTTTGTGACGCTCCCCCACGGTTCGAAAATCTCGTGATCTAGGATACTCATTTCTGGTTCATCCAAATATTTATTGAAAAATATACTCGTGATAAGAGGTCCGGTCTTGAGTTGAGTATCTATAACCCCATCCTCATTCCAAGATTCATTTTTGATCAAAAATTCAATAAACTGTTTCATAAGTGGATGTTCCTTTGAACAACATATCGTCGCATTGTTGACCATTACCATGTCCTTGGAGAAACCAAAAGAGGCAACTTTGTTTTCAATTCTGTTCAACGGGTTCTTAGATAAAATCAAGTCGTATCTGTCAAGACCTGGGACTTTTTCAAGAGGTCGAAGACACTCTGCGTCGCAGTCGACCGACACGCCTCCGTAGTTATACAGAACTATGTATCGTCCAAAGTCAATCTTTTGGATCATTTTGTCGAACCCATCAAACTTTGCGAGGGCTTCGGGACTAAACTTGGCACACTCAGACCTGAGTCCTTCTTTGTCCCATTTCATGTGTTCCCAATTTGGGTTCAAAATTGAAAGCTTTTCAGTGTCAGTGTGATATTTTTCGGGTAAGTTATTCCACCCTTGGAACCAAATCTGGTGTGTCACCTTTGGAATCTGAGTCATCTACACTTCACTCGCACAATTTTGTTCTGGAATTAACGTGATCATGTTTCGCATGAATGGTGGAAGGAACCCGCGGACAGCCTCAACAAGGGTTGTGAACAACGAGTCCCCACCCCGGAGTTCACATCTGTCAAGCAAGATGCAGTTTTTCGTATGTTCATACACGTTCCAAATCATACGCACCATTGCCATTGGTTTTATTCTCGTGATGCTTACACCCTGAACATCTGCAGAACACACTTGACGGAGACTGTATGTGAGACAAAGGTGTTCGATCTGATCAAGGACTGGGAAGAGGTCTTGGACACAGTACTCGTCAACACCCTCCATGGTTCCGGGTTGGACCCGAATGAGTTCAGCGACGAGTACTTGGACGTACAGAATCTTGGCATCTTGGTCGGGCTGGAACTTGAGCCAAGAGCAGTTCGAAGAACTGCGTCCCGTTTCCCGAGCCATCTACCCTAAACACCCTTTATAAAAATACGATAATGTCGCGGAAAAACTTGGGAATGGCGTAGCTGAACGGGTGGTATAAGGTCCTGAATATAAAACCCGCACCCTTGATTTGAATTTTGCGCAAGATGTTATCATCTTTCGTATATTCAACAACTGCTTGTACGAGGGTCATGATCATCTTAAACCGATCAAGATTCACGAGGTTTGCACCGGATAAATCTGCTGTGATAATCATGTCTTTGGCTTTGGAACGAATCTCGTGAATCAGTGGCTTGAGTTCCTCAAGGGTCACGCCCTGTTCTGGGTAGTCTTTGACGGTGATTGTCACGAGACACGACTCCGACCATTCACACTTCATAAAGTCCATAATACTTTATGAAGAGGGAAAAAGAAAGGTGAATTTGCATCAGGTGGGGTTCGAACCCACGCGCTCGTGAGAGCACCAGATCTCTAGTCAGTCCGTAGGACTGTTCTCCTTTCGGGTCACAGTCGCTTCGCGACTGGTTCTTAAGTCTGGCTCCTTAGACCAACTCGGACACTGATGCGTTCATGTCCCTGGCGAGGATCGAACTCGCGACTTTCAGCTCACTTTAGTCAGTTGCGTAGCAACTGTTCCACGAAAACAGTCGCAGTTCCTTCGGAACTGACCCATAAGACTGACACTCTGAAACCAACTGAGTTACAGGGACGCATTTTTCTCTTTTCAAAGAGTAATGAACAAGAGTGTTATTAAAACACTGGGTGTTGCTTGGGTCGGTGTGTTATGTTTCGCGTTTGCCTACTTCGTGTCCATGGCGCTTGATAAACTCACACCAGACCTCGATGAACGTAAACCAAACTGGAAAATATTTTTGGAAGTGTGTGTACAGTTTGGAATCATAGGCGCAATTATTTATGGATCACGAATTTTCATTAAAAATATCCCCTTCCCACTCACAGGCTGGTACGGCTATGAACACTCTACACTAGGTGAGTTGCGCTCCCTCCCTTTAATGGTCTTCATCTTCATGTTCTTCCAGCGAAAGACCCAAGACAAGATGAGACACCTCATGGGTGTCGACCCCCTTCCCCCGTTGCGCAACACTCGGTCGAATGCGTGAATCCGAATATGACCACACAGGTCTCTTGCGTCGACACATGGGCGCGCGGTACGCAAGGTGTGTATGATCCGAGTGCCAGAGAACCCCGCGAACACACTCTTTCGAAAGGCCGAGGCTCTTTGAAACGCGCTTGACTGTGACCGGCCCACGCGTCTGGAGAAACTCAAGCACTTGATGTTCCCTGTCCATCCTCAACTGGAAAATACACGCCCAAAAGCTTTAACTTTTCGTGATACTCCGAGTTTTCACCCTTGCCCGGAATATCTGACGCGCGGTTCTTGATTGCCTCGACCTCGAGTCGCGACAAAGTCACAGAGCCTACCCGGAAATCCTCGAACGCCTCGCATGTCACGGGAACAATGGGCTTGATAGCATCATACACCAAGGTTGCCACGTCCCGAATCTCCTTCTGGGCATGATCCTCCATACGCAAGGCAAGGAAGTGGAGGAGGTTGTGAAGATCAATTTTCCAATAAAATTCGGTAAATGTACACTGGGGCAAGTGGGCCCGGGCCAACTCACGGGACACACCCTTCTCCAAAAGCTCGTCATAGACGTAGAATGCAAAGTCACACGATGCCTTTTGCTTTTGAAGGAGGTTCCCGCCCGTCGCCCCGAACGGCTCCTCACCGCCTTGACCACGGCTCGTACTTTGCTTCCGAAGCTCATCTGGCAAAAAGAACTCGTCGGGGATGACAGAATACCGAGCGCTCATCTCGTTGACCGAGGCCGTGCGGTGACGCAACCACTGACGAGCGACATAGATGGGTGCGCGGATATGAAACTTGAATTCAACCATCTCAAACGGCGTGGTGTGCTTGTGCCGCATGAGGTACCTGATAAGTGCTCGGTCATCACTCACGCTCTTCGTGCCTGCACCGTACGAGACGCGAGCAGCTTGGACGATAGACTCGTCCGAACCCATGTGATCAACGAGGCGAACGAAGCTCATTTTTTGTTACCACGCGTAGTTTTTTTAAGCGCTAATGATAATATATGACTTCCCGTCCAAACATCTCGCCTGTCGTATTTGAACAGGTGCGTCGAAACCTCGAGCGTCAATTTCTCATCATGGAGGCGGCGGACCAGTTTCATAGGCTCCAACGTTTGAATATCAACACGTTTACTCGATCGACACAGGCGCTTGCAAACACGTTTGCACGCAACGTGATTAACGGGTCTCGTGGAAACCATGCAGCACTCCAGCGTGCTCTGAATCTTCTTCCCCGTGTGCGCCGTATCGGCGGTGGAAATAGATCTCCTCGGGCTCACCGCGCCGCAACAACTATTCAGGCGCGAGTTCGTGGTATACTCGGTCGACGAGCCGCCGCTGCGCGTGGAACTCGGTACGTCATCGCACCGAACGGTTCAATTTCGGTTGCGGTTCCTTCTACGAGGCGTACGTAAAGAGTACCTGTGAGCACGTACGAGAGATGCCCACTTCTTCTTCGCAATCTTCCCCGGCCCCTTCGGCACACCACGCGTCCATTCGGCACCGAGTTTACGCATGATTCGCGTACTTATGGGCGGTTGGTTCCCAGGCACGAGGTAATTGAGATTTATACCGTATTGCCATAACGGAACGCCTGCTGCACGTGCAGCCCGAACTCCGTAGTTGCGAAGACGCGTTCCGAGCCCTTTTCCGCGGTCTTCGACGTGCGTGTACCCGTACGAAAGTTCAACGCCTTTTCCATTATTTGAAGGCGTATAGTTTACATACGTCCCATTTGACCCTGGTCTGTAACGCAAGGTCACGCCATTTGCACCCACGTGAAATTTCAAGTTCTTGTTGTTTTGTGTAATTTCAGCGAGGTGGTTCACGAACCTTTCAAAAGGTCTGTTCATTCTTACTAGTATCAAAGCATTTTTCATCTGGGGAATGCCAGATGAAAAACGCTCCCAGTGTGACTTGAACACACGACATTCAGATTAACACATCAGCTGTTACATACAGTGTCTGACGCTCTAACCATCTGAGCTATAGGAGCTCGGGTGGAACGAATAAGATTCGCCCCTTTCCGACCTACGTGATTCGAACACGTGACCAAAGCATAACGGAATAAAACTCTACAGTGCTACGCGCTCAAGTGAGATAACCACCACTGCGCCAAGGTCGGGCGGGACCGGAGGTCCCTTTGAACAGTTTAACGACATGCTCAGGTCCATCTCCTCACCCTACATCACATACATCTTCTTTGCACCGTGAAGCACCGTTCGGCACCCGGGACACTTGGATTTGTCCCGGGTGCTCACCCAACAATGGTCACACACAACGTGGCCGCAGGGGTCAATAAACAAGTCAACGAGACGATCTTGACATATGAAACACGTAAACTTCTCGTACCTTTCTGCGTTCGTGCCGTCCAGTACATTGGCCATCGCTTCAAACTTCCCCTTCAATTCTCCACATTGTTGAGTCAGGGCGACACTGCCCACGTCGGACTCGTAGTTGTCTACGACAGATGCGATCCGCGCCTTTAAGTCATCAGATGGGACGTTATCTAAAATCATTTTCACAATTTCAGAAGATTTGTGCATTTCCAAAAGTTGGGCATATTTTTGGTTCAACTCGCGACGAACCTTGGACAAGTCCTGTTTAAACTTTCCTAATTCCTTTTCAAAATTCTTCCACGACTCGTCCAACTCATATGGAACGGGTCGAATCTCAGGTGGCTCAGCACCTCGACCGACAGGTGCAAACCCGCTTGTCGCCTCGAGTACCGCCTCGAGGAACGTTGGGTTTATCAATGCACCAAAACTCATCTTGTACGTGCCAAGACAATGTTTCTATTTTTTATCCGCGGGAGGAAAACAAATGTTTTCCTCTAGTATATGGCACTGTATGATACCCTGATTCTTGTGCTGGCTCTGACGATGATCCTCATCGGTCTCCAGGCTTTCCTGGACCCAGACCGGCGCAAGGTGGCGTCTGAGGTACTCAAGGCGACGTTCCTGATGGTCACCGGCCTGTACTTTTTGTACTTTTGGTACACGGAAGTTACCATCTCCACAGGCAACAAGGGGACTTATTCTTATTAGACATGTATTCATAAATAGTCTCAAAAGATCTGGACTCACTTAACAGTTTTGCGTTACCCCCGTACCACCCCATAACGGTCCGTGCGTCTTCGGGTGATAATTCAAAGGAACAAAGATCCTCCAGGAGGTCCATGGGTGTTGCGTATTCTATCTTTTGAATTTTGATAAAAATTCGTTGAAGTGTTACGTGACGAGCACGGTCCAAGACTTCCTCTATACTCGCCCCCGGGTTCATCGTCTGAATGTGCTTGACAAGAGCGGGACCCGTCAAAGAGTCCATTTATTTTGTAATAATATATAAATGGCTGACTCTAAGTCGGATCTCGCATTCATGGTCCTTTTGGTTCTCATTTTGAGTGCATTGGGTGTCAGCAACTTTGTTGAGGCAAGCAGCAAGGGTCAGAACCGTATGGGTCAGCGTTTCTTTGCGCTTTTGTACCTTGTGTTTGCCCTCGGTCTAATTGTATATAAAATAAGCCACCCCTAGAATGTTACTATGAAACACCTCCTGGGGTACATTGATGGTGTGTGGATCGCACGTTCCGAACACCTCGAGAATATTATGAATCGGATCGCTGAAAGGTGCGGGTTTACAGTCGTTTCCCGAGCTTTTCACCAATTCGAACCTCACGGAACAACGGGGGTCCTTGTGCTTGCCGAGAGTCATTTCTCGGCCCACACGTATCCCGAACGAAACACGGTTTATATAGACGTGTTTTGCTGTTCAGAAGAATTTGACCCTGAATACTGTTCGGCCGTCATTGAACAAGAGTTCTCGGCACTTTCGGGGACGTGGGAGGTTGTTTCGCGCTAATTTTCGTTTCGACTCCAGGGGTGTGGATACACTCTTGGGGCCGAAGCCCGGGTGAACCCGGTAGGCCGTTTTTAAGGTTAAAACACAAATATAGCAAATATGGGAGGATTTAGTTTGAAAATGCGAGACCGCCCATGCCAGACTGGATGCGCAGGATGTTGTAGTTCACAGCGAACATCTTCTGCAGAGGGGTGGTGTAGTTGCCCTTCATGTTGATAGCCACCTGGGCGTTATCAATGCGAGAGAAGTTGCACGTGCCGGTGGGCTGGTGCTCCTCGGGCTGCAGCGCGAAGCTGTAGCAGTAGATGCCGGGGTATGGCACACCGGAGTGGTACACGTAGGGCTGGTACTGGTTGAAGTACTTGCCCTGCTGCTCCTTGAAGCGGTCCTGACCGTTCAGCACCAGCTTGAAGTTGTACAGGGGGCCGACCTCCACGGCGTAGCCAGAGCCGGTCGTCACGTTGGAAGAGCCCTCCTCGACCCAACCAATGTTGGAGGTCAGACCGGCGGTGGCACCAGTCAGGGCGTACGTGTTGGCAAACACGCGGGGAGCGCCCAGAGTGTGGGGCAGGGCAGCACCCGCCAGGGAGGGAGTGCACGCGCAGGTCACGTTCACGTTGGCCGCGCTGGTCGAGAAGTTCCACAGGCTGTTGTACGCAGTGGAAGTGGTGTTGGTGTAGCACCAGATCAGCTCCTTCACCGGGTGGTTGAAGGACAGACGGATAGTCTGGGCACCCTGGGGGCTGCTAGACAGACCGCCGGCGGTGGCCGTGATGCTGTCGCCACCGGTGTGCTGCACCTGCTCGATCAGGTACTCGTGGCCCTTCTGGGCGAAGCGGCGGCGCTCCTCAGTGTCCAGGTACACGTAGTTGGCCCACACCTCGAACACGGCACTGGTGCCGAAGTAGCTGGTGAAGTAGCTGGTCAGGTCGAAGTCCAGGCGCACCTCGTGGTACTGCAGGGCGATCAGGGGCAGGTACAGGCCGGGGTTGCGGTTGAAGAAGAACAGCAGGGGCAGGTACACGCTGTTGGGGTTCACGGTGTCGTAGAAGGCGGAGCTGGAAGAGGTCATCTTGCCGTAGTTGATCTTCTCGCTCTCGGAGAGGAACAGCTCGGCGTACAGGCGCCACCAGGTCTGGTAGTGCTTGTCAATGCGCTGACCACCGATGGTCAGCTCAATGTCAGCCACGGAGCGCTCGGCCACCCAGTTCATGTCGATGTTGGCGTTGGTCGAGGTCAGGTTAGAGCTGTTCAGCTGAGTGGGCTGCAGGCGGATGTACATGTCGCCGACCAGATCGCCGTTGCGGGCAATGGTCACGGACACGCGGCCACCGTTGGAGGGGGTGCCGTTCACCGTCTGCTGGATGTTCTCCATCGCAAAGTTGGTGTGGCGCTTGTACACAGCCTGGAAAAAGGTCACCTTGGGCTGGCCCGTCAGGTACACGTCCTGCGCGCCGTACGCAACGAGCTGCATAAGTCCACCTGCCATGATCGCTTGGTACTAGTACCCAAGAAAATAATTCACACGGCTTTCCATTTAAACCCACCTGCCGACCGCCCCACACCTTTGCAACACTTGCTTATAGATCGCGAACCACTATTCGTAGCCAAGGTAGCCTCCTGTATAGTATCGTACTCGGCTACCAACGTCTTCCCATCAAACGACCATTGTTGAATCTTGTTAAATTTGAGAGGTTTATTTGTCCGAACATCTTCAAAGTTCACAAACTTCCATTGGAACCCTCCGGCCGTTTTGCGTTCCCCTTTGCAAACCTTTGTTATATGACTTCCATCCGCCTCAGACTCGCGCACCGCCTCCTCGACCGACTGGAACGTCCTGAGAAGTTCATTTCCGTCTTTTGACCATTGTTGAACCGCCTTGACATTCGCCTCTTTCAAGAGTTCACGGGCATCTTCTGAATGGTGCTTTCCAAACATAAAGTGTCGTTCACCTGATCTCACAGAACTCATCAACTCTTTCGTGTCTTCGTGAAGCACTTTGTTCCTGTTCCCACCCGTCTCATTGTTGTACCCGTTCGGTGCAAGTGTTCCACGACGAGAAATCTCCTGAATTTCCAACTCATCGAGACGTTCTTTCCAGTTTCCTTCTTTTGGAAAACTGTAAAGAATTTCGATCGTAAATTGGTCCCACCCATAGAGCCGGATCGCGTTGTACAAATGCCTCTTGCGTCCGTTATTCACATCTGAAATGTGACCGTTCAGTCGGACTTGAAAGTCGTCCTGAGATGTCTGACCTATGTACTCCCTATAGGGTTCGAGTTTACATTTTATAGAATACACAAAGGGCATACACTACTATGAAGACCCTAGATTTCTTTAGTTGGCGAACGCGACACCGCCGAGACCAGATTGGATACGAAGGATGTTATAGTTGACGGCGAACATCTGCTGGTTCAGGGAAGGCATACCAGTCTTCAGGTTTACGGCAATTTGGGCCATGTCGATGCGGCTAAAGTTGCACGTACCACTTGGCTGCAGCTCCTCGGGCTTGAGGGCGAACGAATACACGTAGATTCCCGGGTACGGAATGCCCGAATGGTACTGGTACGGCTGGTACTGGTTAAAGTATTTTCCATACTGAGGCACGAACCGGTCCGTACCGTTCAGAATGATCTTCGCCTGATGAAGAGGCCCAACCTCCTGGCCGAACGCCGCATTGCTTGATGCAATCGGGATACCAGACTCGACCCAGAAGACGTTTCCAGACAGAACGTTCGACTGAACTGAGATGGTGTTGCCAGACGTGACGTTGCTTGCGGCGTTCACGTACAGAGGGGTCGAAAAAGGAGATGGAACATACAGGGCTGGAGCACCCACGTGCGCCGGGGAGAATGGAGCAAGGGACCCTGCAAGCTTGGACGGGTCCACGGTCACGTTCACGTTTGAGGTGCTAGAAGAGAAATTCCACATAGAATTAGGGTTCGAGGACGGGGCGGGATTCTGGTAACACCACACGAGCTCCTTGACGGGGTGGTTATACTGCATACGGATCACACTTGGTGTGTTCTCGTTGGTCGAGCCGACTGGATCAGCATTCACGTGCTGGACCTGCTCAATCAGGTACTCTGAGGGCTTCTTGGCAAAGGTGTCGCGCTCGGTCGTGTCCAGGTACACGTAGTTTGCCCACACGGCAAAAGGGTTCGTGCCAAAATAACTGGCGTACTGGGGGCTGATGCTAAAGTCAATCCGGACCTCATGGTACTGGAGAGAGATCAGGGGCAGGTACAGACCCGGGTTGCGATTGAACCAGAACATCAGGGGCAGGTACACATAGCTTGGAGAGGTGATGGAGTTGGACGGAGATGGGCACGAGGTCAGCTTTCCATAATTCTGCTTCTTCGTGTCATTCAAGAACACCTCGGCGTATAGACGGTACCACAGCTGATAGTGCTTATCGATGGACTGGCCGCCAATAAAGACCTCAACGGACGAAAAAGCACGTTCGGCGACCCATGCCATATCGGCAACGCTATTATTCGTTGTCAAGTTGGACGTGTTTGTAGGAGTTGGCTGAAGGACCACGAACATATCACCGACCAGGTCGCCTGAGCGGGACAGGGTCACGGAGGTCAGACCACCCGGGGTCAGGGCACCGGCCACGGTCTGCTGCACGGTTTCCATAGCAAAATTGGTGTGACGCTTGTATGCCGTCTGGAAAAAGGTCACCTTGGGATCACCGGTCAGGTACACATCGGACGCGCCGTAGGCGACAAGTTGCATAAGAGCGCCACCAGGCATTTACTATCAACTGCGAAAATATTCAAGACCTTTTTCCTACAAGAATAATACAAATGTCTCGGCCACGTGCACCCCCACCCAAAATTGTTCAGCAGGAGCCCGAGGAGATTGAGGAGGATGAGGAGGATGAGGAGATGGAGGAGTTTGATGAGGGTATGGATATGTTCGAGGCGCTGGGGAGTCTGCTTGCGACGGAGGACGGTGAGACCATCGCAACCGCCCTGGTTGGTCTGAAGGATGCTGCCGAGAAGATTGCGTTGAACATGGAAATGCAGAACAAGGTTCTGGTCAAGATTGCAGCTGCGTTGAACAAGATGGTTCCCGTGTCGGCCCCCGCGTCTGATGCTTGAAAGGGCGCTTAAAAAAGTCTCGCGTTATTTCATCAATGTCTAAGGCGTCCACACAAAAGAAGACTCCTCCTCAGCCGGATGGAAGTGTTTACCAGAAAGAAATCAACTCGTGGACTGCTGATGATTTGCACAACAAGCTGAATGATTGTGAGCGAAATTTGTTCCTAAATTTGCAAAACACAGACAGACGTCAGGAAATATATTCAAAGTTGGCTTCCAAGTGGCTTCCGGCAAGTCCCCGCCGGGACGAGTATGGTCTTCCTATCGATATTGACAAGGAAGATCTCGAGCGTATGCTTGAGAAGAAGCGCATCACAGTGAACATTTGTGGCTACATGCTTGCCCGTGCCGAGCTTTTGGAAATTACCAAGTCCGAGACGGAGGATATTAATGGAGATAAGATGAGTTTTGAGCGCCGAATCAAGCGATTCCGCGAGTGTTACAAAAAGGTCGTAAACAAGTTTATCGAAAATGATTCAGAGTACAAGATGTTTAATCAGCCCTTGGTCGAGAACCCCGACGTAGACTTTGACCTCGGCGAAGCGACGAGTCCGTATCAGAATTTGCTCATTTACCTCCTCAAACAGGCGTACAAGAATGGGTACCGGAGATACAAAGATCAGTGTTGCAAAGAGATTCGGAACACGCGAGCCTGGAAGCCGGTCAAGGAGATTAAGGACTTTGTGTATGACGAGACTCAAAAAGAGGATAACGCCGAGATGTGGATGAATTTGACGAATCGCGGCGGCATGGCCAATGACGTGATTCGACACTTGACGAACTGCAAGGATATTCAGTTTTCTGAAATCAAAAAGGATCGCCACGTCTGGTCCTTTGAGAACGGTCTGTTGGATGCTCGGCCGATCGATGAGAACAGGAACCCTGAGACGGGAGCGCGTCAGTTTACGTTTTACGAGTACACTTCAAAAGAGTTTCACGAGTTGGACCCGGAGCTCGTGTCGTGCAAGTACTTTGACTTGCCGTTTGACCCGTGTCATGACGTGGAGGATTGGTATCACATCTCAACACCCAACTTTCAGAAGGTTCTGGACTACCAGAGGTTCGACGAGTCCGTGTGTCGCTGGATTTACGTGTTCATGGGCCGTTTGTGTTATGATGTCAACGAGTTGGACGGGTGGCAAATCATTCCGTTTCTCAAAGGTATTGCGCAATCGGGAAAGTCCACGTTGATTACCAAGGTGGCGCGCAAGTTTTACGAGTGCGAGGATGTATCGACGCTCTCGAACAACATCGAGAAGAAGTTTGGTCTTTCGAGCATTTACAAGGGGTTCATGTTCATCAGTCCTGAGATCAAGGGGGATCTCCAGCTCGAGCAGGCCGAGTTTCAATCGCTCGTGTCTGGTGAGGACGTCTCTGTGGCACGCAAGTGCGAGTCGGCCATCAGTATTCAGTGGAAGACGCCCGGGATCTTAGGCGGCAACGAGGTGCCCAACTGGAAGGATAACTCCGGGTCGATTCTGCGTCGTTTGGCGACCGTGAACTTTGGCCGACAGATTGCGCCGGACGTGGCGGACCCGCACTTGGACGAGAAGCTCGAGCTTGAGTTGCCTGCGATTCTGTGCAAATGTCTTCGCGCGTATTTGGATTATGCGCACAAGTACGCCGACAAGGACATCTGGAACATCCTCCCTGGGTATTTCAAGCAGATCCAGAACCAGATTGCGACAGTCACGAACGCGCTCCAGCACTTGCTGTGTTCCGAGAAGGTCCGGTTTGGCAAAGACTTGTGCGTACCTCAACGCATCTTTGTGGAGCGGTTCAATCAGCACTGCAAAGAGAATATGCTCGGGACGTTCAAGTTCAATCAGGACTTTTACGCAGGGCCGTTCAGTTCGCGCGAGATAGAGGTCCGGACCGAGTCTCGAATTTGGAATGGAAATTCGTATTCGTCTCAGCCGTTCATCTTCGGAGTTGACTTTGTGGAAAATTAAAATTGTATCATATCAGAATGAATCAAACAGCGGCCGCCCGAAAGATCCAGGAGATGTTCCGGCGGAAGCTTATCTTTACAAATAACCAGCGTGCATATAAGCTGTCAAAGTCTGTGATTACGGCCAAGATTGTGTCATTCAAATTACCGACCAACTGGCGCCTCGTGTTTGCGTCCGAACCGTCAGGCTTCTCGGAGATTGTTGGATACAAAGGCCAAAGTCCCGTCATACGGTGGGACAGTGCGTCAAAACGTTGGCTCGGTGACGAGGCGGGTGTGACCAAGCTCGTGGCCAAGTACCGCGCTGTCACCATCGTCTTGTCCGATAAAGGCTTTGACGTGCTTGGTACGGGAAATCACGAACAGGCGCTCTTTGCTATTGTCAAGAGCGGATGGGCGCCCAAACTTCTCTTGAAGGCGCCACCGACATACAAAAAGATTGACGGCATGTTCCACGTCAACAGACATTTTGAACTCAAGGAACTCGTGCAATGGCTCCGGACACTTCCAGACAGTATACTCGAGTCTGTTCGCGCCAGCGGAAAAGAGACTGGGGTTGGCGGCGTCCCTGCCGTGATTCTGAAACTGAAGAAACCCAAGTGGACATACCAGTTTTTCGAGAATGGAACGGTTCTTTGGTCTGGAATAAAGGATCCCAAAGATGTCGAGATGCCCAAGGAGCTCTTGAAACAGTTCCTGAGCCCGACGTACGGCATAGCACCCGCCTTTGTGCTCGACTTGACGAAACGAGCCATGCTCACACGGCCCCGGCGCAAGGCCAGCGACACGACGGGCCGACTCGCCGAGCGATACAAGTTGGCTGGTACGTGGAACAAGCTCAAACCAGCACCCGAAGGGTATTATATTCGCCCAGGAACAGATGGGAAGCCGCGTCTGTACCCGTGGATCCTGTTCGAGACCCGGGGTGGCGCCACGTACGGTGAAATGGGAGGGAACATCGTTCGCATGAACGTTCCTATTCGCCAACTGAACCTCAAGGCGGTTGCACCCAAGGTGTTTGAGGCGTTCAAAAAGGCCGGGAAGCCCATCCCTGCAGCGACGGCCAAGGTGTTTGAAGATGCAGGGTACCCCCTGGGTGAAAAGGTGTCGACGGAACCCGCCTTGAAAAACCGGAGAGCACCAAGTTGGAACGCAACCAAGCCCGGGTTCTACGTGCGTCCGGGGCCGGGCAAACAGCCGTATTGGTTCGCAATTCCAAAAGGAATTGACTCTGGACGTAAGACTGTGATAAAGACCTATGCGGCTACAGGACGAAACATCCCCAAGGCGGTTCGTGAGATATTTAAGATTGGAAATAATGTCAAAACGGAGGCGGCGGGTGGTGGGAAGCACGTGGTCAAGATGGGCTTGAACGGGGTCCTGCATATCAATGACCGACAGGCGACCCGTCTGACCAAGGCCGAACTTTTGGCCGTTGCACGCAACCTAAACATTGCACAGGCCACGAAAAAGATGGCACCGGGTGCGCTCATAGCACTCATTCAACGCAAAACGGGTGAACACAGACCAAACAGGTCTTTTGACGTTCATGTGGGTGGTATATATTACTCGATACTGAACAACGGACGCGTTTCACGAACAACGGCAAACGGGATACAGACACAGCGCGAGTGGGTCACACTTCCTGCTGCCGAGCGCAACCTGATTGCCAAGGCGGTGATTCCTTCGCAGTACCATGCCGAGTACAACAACATGTCCCTTGCAAACAGGTTCGAAGCGGTTCGAACTTTTGCTGTCGGAAAACGACCGAACAAGGCCAAGACGCCGACCAAGGCGGTGGTGCCAGTGGTGGCCAAGGCGGCGAGCGTCGAGTCGAACAATTTTGAACTCGAATTGGAATACGCCGTCCGTGTTGCTCAGAATCTCGGGAACCTGTACAAGAAGGGGAACGAACAGGCGTTCATAAACGCGTACAAGAAACTCCCCAAGGGTGCGCGTGGTAAACCACTCAAGCCAGTCGTGAACAAGGCGTACAAAGCCTTTCTCAAGAACCTTAAGACTCGGAGGGCAAACGAAGGACCACGGAACGCATATCGCAAAGCAATTCCAGTTCCAAATTGGTTACCAGCCAACAAGGTGAATGCATACAAGACCCTCGTGACCAACCTGGCGTTCCAAAAGCCGAAACCCAAGGTGGCAAACTTCAAGGCGGCCGTCAAGACGTGGTTGAACACACAAGTGCCTCAGAGCCCAGCCCGGGCGGCGCGCCAGGTGGAGAATGCCATCACAGGTGAGAAACGCATCATACCCGCATACGTTCCCAAGAAGCGCACGTCACCTGTTATACCAAAGCTGCCGGTGGCCCCTAAGAAGGCTCCGAAAGAGCCAAAGGTTAGGAACCCTGTATACTCCCCCATAAGTCTCAATATGATAACAAACACGATGAACAGGTACAAGTTGAATTACCGTCGCCAAAAGGGATGGACGGTTCAAGAGTTTGTGAATGCGATTAAAAAGAAGAACAAGTCCGTGAATGAGAGTGCACTCAGGGCCTTGTGGAACGCAGAGGTTGTGCGTAAAGCGCGTGCAACGGGCGCGGCGGGTCGGATCAAGCGTTGAGAGACCAGTTCCGCATGAACTGAGATCCCCGGAGCGGACAAGTCCTTCGGACTTGGACTGCTCTCACACACATTTGAGAACGTCAAACACCTTGTAAAGCATGTTGTACAACTCAATTTTGTTTTGAATTTCAGAAGGCTTGATAATTTCCATCTCGATTTGATACGTCGTGTCCTCATCCGAGTCCTTATCATCGGGATTGCCCTTGATGATAGACATGTCTATACTTAGGTTCTTCCGAACAAACGACCAACGCTCCTTGGTCTTTTGCTCAGTACTGGTCTCCTCGCCATCATACTCCCAGGGAACTTCGGTACTCACGCCCAGACGCACGTCTAGAGGTTGTTCAGCTAACTCCACGTCATTCACAGTCACACGGGTCTTCACTTGACCCACTTGCTCATCCGTCTCTTCGTTGACGGTCAGACGTTTGAAGGACCTGTGGTCCGCTCGGGAACCAGAGGTTCCCTCGCCACCGTCAAAGTAATACACGGTTGCGTTCATATGGTTCTTAGACTCCCACCCCTCGTACTTGTTGAGAGCCGCAAGAACCTTCTTGAACGTGGTTTCACCAACGTTGGTATCAAACTTGGAACCCGAACGCCGCCCGAACCGAATCTCAATCTCCACATTGTCCTTGGTCTTGTGCGACTCAATCACGGACTCCCACTTGTCAAACAGAGTCTTGGCCATGGGGTTCGCCTCGGGACGAATTTGCATTTTGTCTTAGAGATACAACGCGCAGTGTCTCTAAGGCACAATGCGAGGTCTATGGAACCTTGGCAATTCGTGCTATTTCAACTGTGCCATTCAGTGTTTGGCTCATGTGCCGCCACTTACGAAGTACCTCTTTGACACGGAGTATACGGGTCCGTGTGATATTACCCGTGAGTACCAAAAGGTTGTTAAACAGCTTTTCATAAAGGGCAAGACCGACCCCGTGAGTCCAAGTGACCTTTTTGGGGCGTTCAAGGTTCGGTACCCTGAGTTTGCTGATATGCGCCAACACGACGCTCAAGAGGTTATTCTTCACCTGATAGACGTATTTGAGAATTCACTTGGGAAAGAGTTTATTACGGACCTGTTTAACGGGGAAGAGGTTCAAGTCGCGTCATGGGAAGACGGAGCTTCACCAGAACGTGTGACCCCGTTCACAACTTTGCTTTTGGACGTATCTGAACCATGTCGTCTCCAAGACCTCCTCAAAGATCGGATGGAACCAATTGTAATTGAAAATTATACAGACGACTCTGGGGTGACGCACGAACGTGCGGCCCTCCAGACCCATGTGAAACGGTGGCCAAAGTTTACGAGTTTTTCATTCTCCATGTACGAATACAAATTTCCGATCGAAATTCCTTTCGAGTTTGAAGGACTCAAACTCTTTGCGTGCGTCATGCACCAGGGGCACAAGAACGGAGGACACTACGCTTTGCTTGTGCGGCGGTTTGATAAGTGGTACGTCAAGGATGATGAGCGAGTCACTGAAATGCCAGACATAAAGGTACTTCGGGGCGAGTTTTACCAGGTGTGGTACAGACCCATCAAAAGTTTGTGAACTCTCTGAGTTCGATTCCCTCCCGTATATTCACAAGTGTTCGGAAATATGTGCGGCGGTTATTTGCGTGGGTCTTGTCTGTTCTGATTTTCTCCACAAACCACCCGAGGTCTCCGTACCCACACTCGACGATCGTCCCGTCTGGCAAGTCTCGTCGGGCGTTGCGCAAGTGCAACTCTGCCTCTTTGTATGGGATCCCTTTGTCTTGTACAAAAAGTTCAGACCCATTTTTGAGACAAAAATCGATCGTAATACGTTCCCGTGGTTTCCACTTGAACATGGTCTCATGGGTTCCTGTTCGGATAGGCTCATTCACGGGTGTGAAGACCAAACCGTCCGTCTCGTACTCGAACGAGTCGAGGTCTGGCGTGGGATTTCCCAAAGTCCACATGACCTTGACCCGAATCTCGAGCGGTGCGTTCGCCGTCTTGATGATCGCCTTGACCACTTTACGGGCCGCCTCAAGACGTGCGCCGAGAGGACTTTGTGTCAAGTCCTCTCCCTTGACCCGTACAGCGTCATACACCATAAACAGCTTTTTACCAGTTTTAGTTGTGACAAGCTCCCCATCCAGGAGCGTATCCTTTGGAACGCGTATATTTATCTTTTCACACGCAAATGCCCTGTTCACAAGGAACACACCTTCATCGGTACTTGCGAGCAAGTGGCGCACACCGTCCGTCTTTTCACACACCAGGTACGGTTGGCGTTTGAGGAGAGGGAAGTGCCGTCTCTCAATGGAGACGGGTTGGGGTCCGGGGAAACGGTTCGGGTCGGTCGAAGCCCCCCATGCATTCGCAATGAATGCACGAAGGTCTCCTCCACCCATTTTTGGTTATAAATTGAGAGAGTCTAGTCTCTAACTCACGGAGTGAGCTCGACCCCCGCAGCCTCGAGAATGTTTCCAAAACACTCGTGTGTGTAGTGACACACGACAATTGCCTCGGACGCGACACCAATTTTGATTCCAATGTTTTTAAGGGTTGTGAACATAGCCTCGTTCGAGTCCAAAGGCAACTTGATTTGCTCTTTTCCGCCCCGGAGCTTCTTGTCCACAGGCTTGGCATCCATCGCCCATACACGCGCTGAAGTCTTATCAAGCTCATAGAGTCCGTCGGCCAACTTCTTCCCGACTGTCGTATCGAACTCGAGACCGCGTTGACCCACAGGCTCCTTCGAACCCGCCTTGGTCTTCTTTGTAAACTGATCCCAGCTGATACCCTCCTTGACGGACGGAAAGACAAGGATCTGAACACCCTTGTCAAAGGGGTCAACAACCTTTGTGAGAATCTCGTTATTAAGATTTGTCCCATAGTCCATCCAAAAAATACGTTCGCCCGTCTTGATGAGCTTGGGGAGACTCGACTTGTCCTCCACAAAGTGAATCTCCAAATGCATACCACGCATCATACACAACATATGGAGATTCATTGCAGAATGAAGACTCGTGGCCGCGATGGACTTGTTTCGCGTGACCATACATACATGGAGGACGGTCATTGATATTTAGACGTTTCTAAGCCTTAAGCCTCTCCTCAAGCGTTCCCTGGAACCGGATGTTGCCCACGTGGCCCAGAACAGTCATGCAATCGGCAAAAATCTGCCCACCCATCTTTTGCCACCGACGGCAAAAGGCATAGTCTTCGGACAAGTACCGACGGGTATCGGGGTCGATCATACAATCAAACGTTGCATGATACGTGTCCAGGTCACGGTTCTGGTGGTCATTGACGCAGTTGAGTTCCGGGTACTTCTCCTCGAGCTTCTTGAACACGTCACGTTTGATGAGCAAAAACCCGGTGGGCCCGTCTAGAACCTCAGCAAACCCATCCTTGATTTGCGTCTGTTGGTACCTGAAATTCATGACGAGCGACGAGGCGACCCGTGCGAGGTCCCGACCCTCCTTGCCTGACTTGACGTAGTTCTCGGCCTGGTCCCACATAATACACTTCTTGGGGTATGCGGCGCAGCACACGTCGTGACCCGACTTGATCAGACGGACGACAGACTCGGGGTCAAAGTGAATATCAGCATCAATAAACAAAAAGTGAGTCGCTTGTGTCTTTTGCATGAACCGGGCGACGGCCAGATTACGCGCCCGATGGACCAAAGACTCGTTTTCGGTCGTATCAAGCATCATTTGAATACCGTGCTGGGCGCACGTACGCTGGAGACGAAGCATAGACTCGGCGTACGCCTGGAGACAGACGCCGCCATAACACGGGGTCGAGACGAAAAGGGTGACCTGACTCATTACAAACCACACGACAAAAGTCCTTAACTATTCAAAAGTGCCTCAATCTTTGAGAGCGTCGGCACGGAAATATCACAAATTTTACAAAGTTCTGCTCTTGAAGGCGCCCCTGGAACATCCTTGAGCACGGAGGCCATCACTGCACACGCAATCGCTTTGGGCGTCCGCCCCATCAACTCCACCTTGTCCTCCAACGATTTGCACTTTGCCACGATCCTCATCTTGATTCTCCCCCTCTCCGCCTCTGAAATGCCCTGGACCTCGTTGAAAAACCGGCTTACAAGGTCCGCCGGGGTCGTGATATGGACCACAGTCTCGGGGACCTGTTCCTGATACATATCAAAGGTCCGGCTCAAGTCTCTGGCTGGAATACCAAACGCGTCGGCAATTTCCTGGGTCGTACGGGCGACACCCGCCTCGCGACACGCCTGAAACACACAGTTAGCCTTGATTCCGCTTCGAACTGCCCCACGGGTCAAAACTGCTTCGTTAAACGCCTTGTATTTCATTTTGGCGGAATACATGATAGTCTCAGGAAGATTCAGAACACCTTTGCCTATTCTGTCCATTTCTGCGTACGCATGGAACAGGGCCCTGTCTTTGTGATTCATAGATGCGTGTTGATTGATCCGAGCTAAACGCCGTGACGCGTACGTCGCTCCACGCTTCAGGGTCATGTACGTCGTCTGACCCCAGGCAGCCGAAAAGTGGTCTGTGTTGACAGGTGCTCCGACGCGCGATGGATCAACCGCGTCTTCACCCCCAGAACGCCACTCGGGCTCTTCACATATATACGCCGCATCAACCCGGCCACAGTCTCGACAGACTGGTAAATCAATTTCCACACCGTCAAAAACCTTCGGACCTCCGCAGAACGTACAGAGGAATTCGCAGTGAGACCCCGGAGCGGCGGGAACGTCCAACGTTCCCTTGAGACTCGCAAAGTCAGACCACGCTCTATCGATGAGCACGTCCATTTGTCACGTGACAAGTGAGAGACCCGCGCTCCCTTGGGCTGAAAAAAACACGTTTTTTTAGTAATGAGTGCCCCAGTCGTCGACCATGCCAAGCGCGCCGTCATCCAGGAAATCACCTCCAAGTCTCCCTTTAACGTGTTCAACATTGTTGCAATTGTGGCCATTTTGGTGATTGGGTACTTTCTGTACAAGAAGTTCACCGATAAGTTCCAGAAGGGTGCCGTGAAGATTCCAGATATCATGCCGTCTGTACCCAAGGTGGCGAAGCAGGCTGCGACCGTCGTTGAGGCTGTTCCCGAGAAGCCCACCGAGGTGATCGAGGAGCCAGGAACTCAGTAAACAGAATCCACGATACCCCACTTCAAACACCGCTTAGAATCCATGTACACGTCACGCTTCAGTATCTTTTTGAGACGGTCCTCTGGAATCTTCGTCTCACGGGTATAAATATCGCGAAATTTGTCCATAAATTGCTCTAAGTTGTGCATCTGGTCCTTAAAATCCTCAAACTTCCCCCAGGTTCCGTCCATATTCAGTTGATGAATCAATATGTACGAATTCTCGGTCATGTGTCGAGTCCGACCACCCAGCAGAAGAAAGGTGGCAGCCGATGCACATACGCCATCGGCAATCGTCCGAACTTTACACGTCTTGATACGTGATATGGTGTCCATAGCACTCAGACCCGAGTGAAGGTCTCCACCGTCCGACCGGATCCAAATTCGGATCTCAGGTCGAATGTCCTGAAGCCCAAGGTCAAGGTGCTTGTGAAGCAGCTCGAGCTCGAGTTTCTTCAATTTCATGTTCAATTCAAGAACAGATTCTTCGCAGACTTCACAGTGAAAGTATACATCTGACCCCTGAACTTTGACAAAGGAATCATCATCCTGTGTTTGCTGACACTGACACGTCGCCATTGATGTTCAAGAGAGGCTTTTCTTTAGGGCCGCAAGATCCTTTGGTTTGATTTTGTTATACAAACTCAAATGGTTCAGAACGTCGAGGTCCTGTGATACAAGTCCGTGTTCCTGAAGAACCCCAACGTTTCCTTCTCGAGCATACGTGTGGAGCAAGAGAATCTCATCCATTGAAAGTCTTTTGCCCGGTATTCTCTGTGCCAATGCGTCAATCCGTTTGGCCCGTGCACATGCACTTTGGTGTTTGGTCCAGACAGACCCTGGTCGGAGTGGGGGTTTCAAAGCGTGTCCAATCTGTATAGCCGGACGAACACAGCCTAAAAAGTTATAGTACGGATACAGGTCCCAGTTGCCTACATATATTTTTGATTCAAAAATCATCGCCTCGCTCAGGGACTCCATGACCTCTTCGGGTTTGCACGTCCGAGAGTCTGGGTAATTTTCATGTAAAATTGCTGTGACATTTCCAGGCTCGTGAACCGAGTGACCTATAAACCGGGCCGGATTCACGTCTGAGGTTTTCGAAACCAGACTTTCGATAAAGTCTTTCGCACCTTGGAACTCGTCCTTCTCGTCACTTTCGAGAGTCAAACTTTGGATCGCGTACCTCAGGTCCCCTCGACACTTTTTTAGAACCTCATCAGAGACTCCAGGAACGATACGCCGTATATCTTCCTCACCAGGAACTGGAAAGTGGTACGTGTGAATTTCAAAATCAAATTTGACGGGGATCTGGGACACGACCACAAAGAGCCCGTTTGTTGGTGGACCCGTGATTTCCCGTAGACCGACAAGGTCCTGGACCGATTCATACTCGTCGAGAACAACGGGTATGTTCGTTCCTTGAATTCGTTCTAAAAATGTGATGGTCGAACGCTTACTACTCAAGATCTCAGCCGTCAGTTCGATACACGGGTCCAGGGCGTTATGGACTGTCCACGTTTTCCCTATTCCCGACTTGCCTAGGACGCACACGGCAGGTGTGTACCTCGTGAATTCATGTTCAAAATTGTCTTTTGCTTTCTTAAGATATCTATCCATGGATCAGGAAGACACGGAAGACTCTTTGAGTAAGCAGGTATTAAATATGATACTGGAAAACAACGCACTACGGGACACGGCGTTCCCTTTCATTACAGGCTACCTTGTGTTTAACATAGTCATTTTGATTCTCCTCATTTACATTTCGGTCCGAATTTCTCTGCGTTAAAAGTAATGATGAAAGAGCCTGTGAAGCTGTACAAGTCGCGTAATGGCACACACAAGTTCATGGTCGTGTTTCCCGAAGGTGGGGTGGTCAGGTTCGGTCTCAAGGGGTTCTCAGATTACACGATACACAAGGATAAAGAGCGTATGAAACGGTACGTGATGAGGCACGCAGGGTCGGCAAGTGGTCTCAGGTCCCGGCGTGAAAACTGGTCACGCTCGGGAGCAAAGACGGCTGGGTTCTGGTCTCGGTGGCTCTTATGGTCCAAGCCAAACTTTAGTGCAGCACTCAGGCAGACCGAGAAGGTCCTTGGCCGAAAAATTGT
>Ga0214170_1000155_pt1 | contig 29460 bp, 37 predicted proteins | sample TroBogEpilimnion_2_FD_153008 | JGI IMG/M metagenome (GOLD analysis project Ga0214170, IMG submission 153008) | Freshwater microbial communities from Trout Bog Lake, WI - 27JUN2007 epilimnion | ecosystem: Environmental > Aquatic > Freshwater > Lake > Epilimnion/Euphotic zone | place: Trout Bog... | reverse complement strand
AACCCAAACAGTAAATGGGCAAACAGTCCCCTATACCGCAAGGATTTATAGCACTTGCAACATTGTTTACAACCCTAATGAACAATACATCCCTTATGCCAATTTGACACAGGCAGAGGTATTAAGTTGGATTTATGAAAATGGCGTTGACCAAACGGCAACACAAACTGCATTGGACACGATGATTGCTAATCAGATCAATCCGACTGTTGTTACGCCTAAATTGCCTTGGCAGACGGCATGACAAAAGTAATTAAGTTTATTTGTCATCCAATGGTGGCTTTTATAATTGGTTACGCAATGGGAATTTTAATTTCTAAAGGATAAAAATGGACAAAGTAATTTTATCAACCACACTCGTGAACAACATCATGGCTTACCTTGGAACACGCCCATTCCAAGAAGTATTTCAATTGATCCAAGAAGTTCAAAAAGAAGCACAAGCACAACAGCCTGAGCAAGTGGCAACAACTCCACCTGAAACCAATGTCTGACACCGAGAAAGACTTGGCCGTTCACGTTGCAGTCTGTGATGAGCGTTACAGGAACATTGAGCAATCGTTGAAAAGTGGCGAAAGGCGCATGACCAAGATCGAGTATTTGATCTATGCTGTGATGGCAATGGTGATGTTCGGGCCTGGGGTTGCGGCGCAGTTCTTCCACAAATTCTTTGGAATCTAATGGATCCAATCACCATTTTTGCGGCGTGTAAAGCAGCTCACGCAGGGATTCGTGAGTGCATTGATCTCTACCAAGATTTCAAGAAAGACGGCAAAGAGGTCGGTGATATTGTCAATGATATTGGCAAAAACCTTGGGGCATTCTTTACTCATCAAGAATCGTTTAAGGAAGCTGAGAAAGAGGCCAAGAAGAATCCACTGCCAAAGAATGTATCCATCAATGAAGAGGCAATGAACAGAATTCTGCGCCAAGAGCAGATTCAACGCATGGAGACTGAGCTTCGTGAGATGATTATTTATCAGATCGGTATGCCAGGTCTTTGGTCAAAATTCACAGAAATGCGTGAGATTGTGCGTAAAGAGCGAGAAAAAGTCGAGCGTGAACAAAAAAAGCCACTGAGCTTGTCGCCCTCAAAAGGCGTCAGTTCATTAATAAATGGGAACTCCGAGCCTCGATCATGGCAGGAATCCTTGCTCTTTTCCTCACGTTTGCCGCGCTTATGTACGCCATACACATAGACTACCAGAATTCAAAGGAGCATAAGAATGGATTGGCTTAAATCGCTTGCACCTACATTGGCTACCTGTTTAGCTGGCCCACTTGCGGGCATGGCAGTTGAGGCCGTTTCCAAAGCCATAGGGGTTGACCCTAGTGAAGTGCAGAACACGATTAACTCTGGCAAGATGACCGCCGACCAGATTGCTTCACTCCAGACTGCTGAGATTGCCCTAAAAGCCAGAGCGCAAGAGATGGGTCTTGACTTTGAGAAGTTGGCGGTAGCCGACCGAGCAAGCGCTCGCCAGATGCAGATCAGCACCAATAGCTTTATACCACCCATTCTTTCTATCATGATTGTGGTGGCATGGTCAGCAGTACAGTTCTTCCTCTTGACCCATGTAATTGAGCCGACTATGCGTGAGCTGATTGCCCGTGTATTGGGTACTTTGGATGGCGCTTTAATGCTAGTCTTGTCATTCTATTTTGGATCATCCAGCGGTTCACAAGCCAAAGACACGATGATTCACAACTCGACACCCACAAAATGACTACCTTACTCAGCCCCCATTTTTCGCTCGAAGAGCTTACAATCACAGATCACAGGGAGTTTTCAAATGAACCTAACGAATCTGAAAGACAAAATCTCGTCCGTCTCGCAAACTTTCTTGAACAAGTTAAGTTCGTCTTGGGCGGCGTGCCGATCATGGTTAACTCGGCCTATAGATCCGCCCAAGTAAATACAGCCGTAGGATCGGCTCCAACCTCACAACATAGGCTGGGCTGCGCGGCCGACCTGCGAGTACCTGGGATGACGCCAGACCAAGTGGTTCAGGCTATCATTGGGTCACAGCTAGAGTTTGATCAAGTCATCCGTGAGTTTGACCGCTGGACGCACATTTCTGTGCCAAATAATGAGGGCGATAAAGCTAGACGTCAGGCACTTATTATTGACCGCACAGGCACAAGGAAGTATGCTTAGATCATGCCATTTTCAAAAATTACTTTTAAACCGGGCGTAAATCGCGAAAACACTCGTTACTTTAACGAAGGCGGGTGGTATGAGTCCGACAAAGTAAGATTCCGTCAGGGCAGTCCCGAGAAGATTGGCGGCTGGACGCAGTATTCATCCAGTACATTTTTGGGCGTTTGCCGTTCTCTTTGGAATTGGATCACGCTTTCAGCGCAGAACATCATTGGTGCTGGCACAAATTTAAAGTATTACTTAACGATTGGTAATCAGTATTTTGATATTACTCCAATCCGATCAACAACCACATTAACCAACCCTTTCACTGCCACTGCGGGTTCTTCTACCATTACGGTATCCGCAACTGCACACGGCGCATTAATGAATGATTTTGTGACTTTTAGTGGCGCTACGGGTCTTGGCGGAAACATTACTGCGGGTGTACTCAATCAACAGTATCAAATTACAAGCGTTCCCAACGTCAATTCATTTACATTTACCGCTACAGCTACAGCCAATTCAACCGATGCTTCAGGCTCACCTGGAGGCGGAACAGTTACGGCAGCTTATCAACTCAATACTGGCCCAGCTTTCCAGACGCCATTTAGTGGTTGGGGCGCAGGTACTTGGGGTGGGGGTTCATGGGGTAATGGGCAGGCCGTCAAGAACAATCTTCAGATTTGGAATGCATACAACTTTGGTCAAAACTTAATCTTTGGCCCCCGTGGTGGTGGTCTTTATTACTGGACGGCACCCACACTTACAACTCCAGGTGTAGCGCTCAATACCACGGGCGGCTCAGTCACTATCTCTTATGCTTCCCCAGCGCTAGTCGTATCGGGCGTTACTCTGCCCAATAACAGTGGCATACAGCTTGGGGTGACGGGCGGTTCATTGCCCAGTCCTTTAGCGACCAACACAACTTACTATGTGGTCAATGTCTCTGGAACACAGTTTAATATTTCAGCTACCCAAGGTGGCGCGCCTATTAATACGTCTTCTGCTGGCTCTGGCACGTTTTACATCTCTGATCTAGTGGATGTTCCGCTTTATCAAAACTATTTACAAGTCTCAGATGCATCTAATTTTGTCATTGTATTTGGCACAAATGACTACGGCTCAAGCACGCTAGACCCCATGTTGATTCGTTGGTCTGACCAGCAAAATCCTTTGGTTTGGTATCCTGATATTACCAATCAAGCGGGTAGCGTGCGCTTGTCGCACGGCTCACAAATTGTCACGGCCATCCAAACCCGTCAAGAGATATTTGTATTGACCGATGCGGCTTGTTATTCTTTTCAATACCTTGGCCCGCCTTATGTTTGGGGCGTACAGCTTCTTGGTGAAAACACAACAATCATTGGGCCCAATGCAGCAGCGCTTGCTTCGGGCGTTGTGTACTGGATGGGTGTTGATAAGTTTTACATGTATAGCGGCGGTGTAGCCCAGACGCTAAATTGTGACCTGCGCCGATATGTTTTCCAAAATATCAATTACTACCAAAACCAACAAGTTTACTGCTCTACAGTAGAAGGCTTTAATGAGGTTTGGTGGTTCTATGTATCAGGCACAGGAAATCAAATTAACAGCTATGTTGTCTATAACTACGCTGAGAAAACATGGTATTACGGCACAATGGGTAGAACAGCATGGCTAGATACCACACTTCAAAATAATCCGATTGGAGCAACATACAATGGCTATTTGCTTAATCAAGAAAGTGGCGTGGACGATAACGAAACGGGAACTCCTATTGCTATTGACGCTTACATATCTTCTTCTGAGTTCGATATTGGTGATGGGGATCACTTTGTATTTGTTGATCGCATACTTCCTGACTTAACGTTTGAGGGGTCTACCAACAACAGTAGCCCAGTCACCACAATGACTTTGTATGCCTTGACCGATTCGGGCTCGGGTGCTACCCAGACGTACAGCAACAATGTTGCGTACCAAGCGGCCTATAACATTACCCAAGAATTTACGGGCCAAGTCTATACCAGGATCAGAGGGCGCCAAATGATCTTTAAGATGGAGTCCAACAAGATTGGCACGACATGGCAGTTGGGCGCACCACGCTTTAGTATTAGACCAGACGGACGCAGATAATGGCTACAAAACCCATCAATCCCGCAGTACCAAACCTGCCCATAGCCCCAGATTTATACGATAAAACGTATGTAGACAGGCTGGCCAACGTTCTACGTTTGTTTTTTAATCAGTTGAATGGGGTTTTAGGCACAGTCATTGATGCCTATATTACCAACACATCCATAACCACAGTGGCCAAACTACCCACAGCGTCCATGACCAACGCGGGGACTAGGACTTTTGTGTCTGATGCAACGGTTACAACTTTTGGGTCAACGGTGGTCGGTGGCGGTACAAATACCGTGCCTGTTTACTCGACAGGTACTAGCTGGAAGATAGGTTAAATGGTAAACTGGAACATATTCTTGGAGCACTTCCATGTCTGATATTTTTAGTAATGCTTTTAATGGCATATCAAACGCCATCCATGATGTAGGCAAAAGTTCTATCGGACAGATGGCCGAGGCCGCTGCATTAGCATATTTTATGGGCCCGTCTGGTCTTGAGCTTGGCGGAGCTGGTGATGCTGGATTAAGTTTTGCTACCAGAGCTGGGTTGGCGGGTGGTATTACCAATTTGTTGAATGGCGGAAATATTGGCAGTGCTTTGCAAGCCGGGGCTATGGGTTATGGTTTGGCTGGATTAAGTGAAATTGGTGAGACTAATCCTAATGCTGCTAATGTAGAAATAAAAGATTTAAGTACAGAGAGTCCAGCAGTTCAGGCGGCAAATGCATCCGGTGTTAACGCAACATCTAATGTGACCAATCTGGAAGTTCCTAACCAACCACAAATTCAACCCACTGCCGAACAAATGGCGGCCAACAATAATTTGTTCAATCAGCCGCAGATTCAACCCACGATGGATCAAGCTGCTGCAAATATGCCACCTCCCCCTCCTGGTAGTGCTCAATACATGAATGCAGAGGCTGCAAATCCTGCGCCCTATAATCCAGCGCCATCAAATGTTAGCCCCCCAGCTGCAACACCTGGCCAAATGGCTCTTGCGGATAACACGCAATATGCCAATGCAGTCAATCCTTTAAAAGCAGCGCCTCAACCTAGCGGTAATATCTTTAGTAAAGCCTATGACTATCTAACGACTCCAGGCACAGCCGCCGATGCAGCCAAAACTGCGGCAGGCAAAACATCGCTTTATCAAGATTTTAAAGATTTAAGTCCTTTGGCACAAGCAGGCTTGGGACTAGGCGCTGTATCTTTACTTAAAAGCGGGCAAAAACAAGCAGGCGTTAATGTCCCCACATACAGAGGAAAACTTGCTCTTTTTGGCGGTAATCCTTACTCTGGCCCTTCTAATATGTACCAGGTTTCAGCCGCTACAGGCGGGCTGGTGGCTTTGGCCAAAGGTGGTGCTGTTAAAGGTTATGCCGCAGGGGATGTTGTGGGCTATTATGAAGATGGTACTCCGCAATATGATACTTCTGCTCCTGCCGCTCCTGCCGCTCCTGCCGCTCCCGTTACACCAAAATATACTTCGTATACGCCTCAACAAATTACAGATTATTTGGCTCAAAATCCAGGAACCAATGTTGCGTTAGCAGAACAACAGTTTAACGCTGATCCTGCGGCTGTTAATGCCGCAATTTCCACTTCTGCGCCTGCGGCCAATAATCCTCTAGCTCAAGTTCTTCAAAGTGAACCTAACAATCCTCTCTATATTGCGCCAACACCTACTCCAATGCCTGCTCCGAGTGACTCATCATCGGGCATAGCGTCTTTACCTACACCAGCACCTACGGGAGTGCCGTTGGGTTTACAGATGATTGACCAATCTTTGGGTGCGTCGACACCTGCACAAGGCGGTCAAATTGCAATACAAAATTCGCAAAATGCCGCATATCTTAATAGCATTCAAAACCCCACTTCAACAGACATATCTAATTTTTCCAATGCGTCTCAGGCAGACCAAAATACGACAATTCAAAAAGCTGTTAATGCTGTGCTGTCTCAATATGGCGGCGATACTCCGGCCGCACAAAAAGCCATTTCAAGTTTGATGGATAAATGGGGCGTTAATACGGGTGCTGTTGCAACCGCTATGAGCGTACCACTATCTACGGTATCTGATCAATACAACGCGGTTGATCCAAACGGGCCAATGTACAACCCAGCAAGTGCATTTACAAGTCCTGCAATGGCAGCGGCATTGGCCGCTTCACAAACGCCTTCAGCATCAAGTGTGGCGAGCTCAACAACCGCTATGTTAAATCAGTTGGCGGCTCAAAATGGTTTACCTCCTGGAAATTACCAATCTGCGGCAGATATATTAAATGCAATAGCGGCCAAAAAAGCGGCTGTGGTAAAACCTATTACTCCCGCCCCTACTGCTCCCGCCACTACACTACCGGGCACTATCCCTATGGGGACAACGGGCACAACGACGACTCAAAATGGTACAACTTTAAACACATACACAGCGCCGGGTACAACAACGCCTATTGTGTTGAACCCAGTCAATCGCACAACCGAGAATGTAAGCACCCCAACTGATATTGCTACTGCGCCTGCTGGTGCTCTGCCTTCAGGTGTTAGCGGTAACAATGCGGTGATTAATCCCAACGGAACCATATCTCAACCCGCAGTCAGTGCCAGCGCCCCCGGCATACAAGCCTTGAAAGACGCGTACACCAAAGCAGGTGGGAGTTTAGGGTATACAAACCCTGCGGCTCCAGCAAGCACAACAGATGCGGGTACACAGCATTATTTGGATATGTTGAATGGCAAGATACCATTCTCAAAAGTACCGTACACACCCACAGGCGAAATAGCCAAGCCATACTATACGTCTGTGATGGGAATGAAAGAGAATCCCATCTATACAATATCACAACCCTATGTGTTTGATCCATCGTCTAAAACATATGTAAATAATCCTAATTTTGATCAAAACTTTAGTTCTACTGCTCAATATATTGGCGCGTATGATCCATCTTATACAGGATCGCCTGTACCAGCCTTGAGTCAAAAAACACTAGACTATTTGGCTGCAAATGGAGTTAACGCGCCCTCTGCCGCTGCGGCTGCGGCATCAGCAGCTCCTAGCACCAATGCCGCAGGTCAACTTACTGTTGGTGGCAAAACATACCCTACCGGCTCTTATGTTGCAGGCAATGGTCATCTTATGGTTCCTGATGGTGGCCAAGATAGCAATGGCAATCCGTCATACACTGACATGGGTGTAGCAGCCGCAGGCGGTGGACTCATGGGTCTTGCCGCAGGTGGTATGTCCGTTGGGCATTTAGGAGGATACTCAGATGGCGGTCGTTTACTCCGTGGCCCAGGCGATGGGGTATCCGATTCAATACCTGCTACTATTGGTTCTTCTGATCCTGAGCCTGCTCGTCTTGCTGACGGTGAGTTTGTAGTTCCCGCTCGGATTGTTTCTGAACTTGGCAATGGCTCTACTGAAGCAGGCGCTCGCCAGCTTTATAAAATGATGGATCGCATTCAAAAAGCCAGAGCAAAAACAACTGGCAAAGACCGCGTGGCTACCAACACCAACGCAAACCAATATTTACCTGCATAAGGAACGGTCATGACCACAACAGCAGTTACAGGCGCGGCTCCCCTACCGCAACAAGTTACAGAAACCCAATATGGCTTTTCTCCTGAAATAGCTCCCTACGGCCAAGCGCTTTTGGGTGAGGCGGCATCGTATGTAAACCCCGCCACAAACCCTTATCAGCAGTATCAAGGGCCGCAAGTTGCTGGGTTTACACCTCTTCAGCAACAATCATTCAATTCTGCTGGGGCTTTGCAGTCTTCACCCCAATTGCAGGATGCAACCGCTGTAGCGGGTACAGCGGGGGTAAATGCGCTTAACACAAACTATACATACAACCCCTACCAAACACAAAGTTTTACAAATCCTGGTGTAGCGCAAAGCTACATGAATCCCTATTTGCAGGCGTCTCTAGCCCCGCAGATGGCTATTCAGGCCCAACAGCAAGGCGCTGCACAACAAGTTCAAAACGCTCAGGCCACTCAGGCAGGGGCTTTTGGTAACTCTCGGTTTGGTGTACAGAACGCCGCCACAAACCTTAATAATCAATTGGCCCAACAGAATTTGGTGGGTCAGGGTTATAACAACGCCTATAACCAAGCGGCTCAACAGTTTAATACCGAACAAGGCGCAGCACAAAACGCCGCCAACCTTAATGCACAACAAGGTCAGTTTGGAGCCAACCTTGGACTCCAAGGCTTGAACACAGCTCTACAAAGCGCCAACACGTTGGGTACGCTAGGCAATAACCAGTACAACCAAAACTTGGGTATCATTGGACTACAGAACCAGCTTGGCGGTGAGCAACAACAGCAAGTTCAAAATGCAATGAATACGGATCAGCAAAACTTCTTAAATGCGCAGAACTTCCCGTATCAGCAGATGAACTTCATGTCCAATCTGATTCGTGGTTTGCCGATGACACAGCAGTCTGCATCCGTCTACCAGGCTCCTCCTAGCATGCTCTCACAGGTAGCTGGAGCAGGCTTGACCGCGGCCGCATTGATGCGCGCAAAAGATGGCGGGTCTACCAAAGATATTAAATCAAGAGGTTTGGTTGATTTGGCTCTAGCCAAGATGGAGGCATAATGTCTATTGCACCGCAAAGTATTAGTTCTAATCTTCGGAGAATGTCCGATGTACAGTTGGCGCAGTATGCCAAGATGCATGCTAACGATCCGTACATCTTCCCTCTTGCATTTCAGGAAAGCCAAGACCGCAAAAGTATGCGATCAGAAGCTATGGCTCGCCAATCGGGTCAAATGCCTCCTCCTGTAGTCCAACAAGACTTAGCCCAGATGATGCCCCAGCAGGCGCCTCAAGTGCCACAACAGGGTCAACAAGTTGGACAGTTGCCTGAAGAACAAGGGATTGGTGCATTACCAGCTCAGAACATGCAAGGCATGGCTGGTGGCGGTATTACTGGCGAACAGCATTATGCAGACAAAGGTCTTGTTCAGCCGGCTTATGGGTACACAGGTTTAACTGAAGCAAATATACCCAGCCAAATATCACCAGAAGATGTTATTGCGCGCTCGCAAGCATTGCAGTCTGCATCTGAAATTGCGGCAGCTCCAGAACAAACCAAAACTGCTGCTTTGTTTGATCCCTATATTGAGAAATTAAGAGGCAAACAAGCTGATATTGAGGAAAGAAAGGGTAGCAATACCAACATGGCGCTGTTGCAAGCTGGTCTTTCAATGATGGGCGGAACCTCTCCTTACGGTCTTACAAACATAGCAAAAGGCGGACAAGAGGGTGTAGCTGCCTATTTGGCTGGTAAAAAATCTATTCAAGACTCACAAGACTTGCTCGATCACTCGCAATTTATGGCGGAACAAGCAAAGAATTCAGCGCTTAAAGGAGATGTTAAAGACGCTCAAGCGCTTCAAAATTCCGCTTTTACACAAGCCTCGACCGCCCAGCATCTTCGTATGTCTGGATTGCAGTTGCTTAATTCATCACAGGCTGAAAAAGCTAAACTTGCCTTCGAACAAGAAGGGAACAAAATTAACCAGGCAAAAGTTAATGCAATATTGCCTTATTATCAATCTGAAGCAGCGCTTAATGAAGCTAGAGCGGTCTCTCTGCCCAGTAAAGCAGACTTGAAAACTCAAAAGGACATGCATTTTGCTGAACTTGAAGCTGAAAGCGCAAACTCTGCACTGAAAAAAGCGCAAGCCAATTACCCTCCTGGAACAGAGATGTTTGATAAATATGATGTAATGATTCATAGAAATAGGGTTGCTGCCTATAATAAATATGGACTTGATGTTCCCGCTGCGCCAGTTCCAACATTTGATGCATCTCAAAATCAAGACGATGGGTGGAATTTACCGTCATGGCTTGGCGGACCGTCTAGTCCTGCGCCCACACGATCTTTGGCAACATCGCCTGAAGGAGCGCCAGTTCCACCTGCATTAAAGACGACTCCTGGGGTAAAATTTCTAGGCTTTGAACAATAAGGATAAGCCATGCCAATCGCAAGATTTGAATTGCCCGATGGACGCATAGGGCGTTTTGAGGTTCCTGAAGGCACAACGCCTGATCAAGCGATGCAATTGATTTCTAGCAATTTGCAGAATTTATTGCCTAAAGAAACGCCTGCAAATGAAAAAGCACCTTCCGTGCCAGACCAGCAACTGGTAAAAGTACCAGCGCAACCCACCCAAGAAGCGCCAGAACCAAGTCTGGGCAACCCTACGGGGGATGATTTTGCGTCTGCCATAGCCAATGTTCAAAAGCCAGAATACCAAAGCGTATTGTCTGGAGTTCAACTGCCGCAAGAAAACCTGCAAGGATTAAATCCAAAATTTGTTGCAAGTATGCAAAAAAATTTGGATGTAATGGATCCAGATAAAAGGCAACAAACAATTGATAGACTGACTCAGCAAGAAAATACTGTTGGCGGTAGGGCGGCAAAAATCATTGCTGACCGCTACAAAGCAATGGACTTGCAGCCTGAAAAAGCAAAGTTTGCTACAGACTCCAGAGTTGAAACACAAACAAATCGCTTTATAGACCAGGGCGCAAATCCAGAGACCGCTAGAACATTGGCTCAAGTGCAAGCAGAGCGCGGCGTCATGCGACCTGATCTTCAGCAATTGACTCCTGATATTGTTGGTGAACAAGCCGATAAAGCTGTCCAGGAGCAGGCAAAAGAACTTGAGGGAGCCGGATTTTTAACTCGAGTTGGCGCTGAAGCTAAATCACAGCTTGCGCAAACAGGCATGGGCTTGATGCAAAATTATGCCGACCTGATTGGCGATGCCCAAATGTCCAAAGATCTAATGGGCGCTCAAAGGGTTGAATCCGAGAAGGGTGCTAATGTACCAACAGGACCAAGCCTATTTGAAAAGTCAGCTCAACATGCAATTGCCACACTTGCTACTCAAGCTCCAGTTATGGCGATTGGAACAATTACCGGAACTGCCGCACCAATGTTGGCATTTGCTGGCGTTCAGCAGTATGGCCAAGCTTATGGCGAAGGCAGGCAAGCTGGTCTTGACCCGGTAGCAGCATCAGCAAGAGCTGGTTTGCAAGCGGCCGCAGAAGTTATGTTTGAGCAGTTTGGTATGCCCAAGTCATTGGCTGGATTGAAAACATTGTTCAAAGAAGCCCCGAACAAAAAGCCAGTTACTGCAAATGACGTTGCCGCCTATTTTATGAATGCAATTGCTCACGAGCTTCCTACTGAGCTTGCAACAACTGCCACCCAGTATGGAATTGATATATTGCCAGGAATAGGCACAAACAAAAATCCAAGCTTAGGTGGCCTTTACGAACAGCTTGCAGAGACTTTAAGGCAAACAATTATTCAATCTGGCGCTACCGCTGGCGCTGCTATTGGAGCCACAAAGGGTACGCAAGCAGCCCAAAGACAGTTAGAGAAAACTGAGTTTGGCCGCAACCTTGCTGTTGCAAATGCCATCAAAAAAGATGTTGCCAATGCTGAATTTACACAAGAGGGCATCAATAAAGACGTTGTAGCGCGTTTAAATCCCAACTCGTATGCATATGCTCAGTTTGCTCCAGAAGAGGTGCAGAGACCGCCTTTAACGGCTGCAAACATTGAAAAACAGGAAGCCGCCGAGAAAGTTTTGCAAGAGCCAAAAGAAGGAGATGTTGCTCCTCCATCTAATAGCCAAGACACTCAAGCTATGCTGGATGAGTTGACTGGAGCTAAAAAAGAAGAAGTAAAACCAAATGATGTTGCATTTGATGCAACTGGTTGGGAAAAAGTTGAAAGAAAAAATCTACAGCCTGGCACTGAGGTATTAAAGAAAACAGATGATGCCAACAATACACACTCAGTTGTTTTGCGTAATGGAACTGTTTCTCAATCTTCCACTACATCTCCAAATCTTGCAATCAAAAATTCTTATCTTGCAGAAGACGAAGGTGATGTTCTTAACGGAAAAATAATTGCAGATAATGTAACTGGCAAATTATCATTTGTACCTGTATCGGGAAACATAATTGAATTGACGCCTCGCGCATCTGAAGCGTACAAAGCTGGCATTCCATTTGAAAAAATTGCAGAACAAGAATTTTCAGATGCTGGCGGGATAAAACCAGACGGAACATTAACGCCTCATACAACGACAGTTGAAGTTATTAAGCCCAAGAAAACACTAGAAGACCACGTTAATGATTTTGCCAATAAAATATATGAGCATGGTGTAAAGAAAGAACCAGATCTTCAAGAAATGAATCCTGAAGATGCAAAGAGCAATATTAAAGAAGTTCTTTTGGATTCAATAAAAGAACATGGCGGCATTAAAAAAGAATTTTTTACAGAGCTTGCCGATATAGGAATTGATCAAAAACAAATAGACGACTTTAATAAATCTATTAAACCACTTGTCCCTGCTGAAGCGCCAAAGTCTGAGGATAAAAAGACCCCTAAATTACCACCCAATGTTGAGCAAGTGGCAAGTTTTCCAATGGGAGAAAATACCGACTATCATGTGTTAAAAACTCCTACAGGCTTTGTGGCCAATTTGTTTGACAATGATGCAGGCAAATATGTAAATGGTTCAGCTAGAGCATTTCCTACAAAAACATTTGGGGAAGAGGCCGAAACAAAAGCAAAAGACTTTGCCAAAGAACAAGCAGAAAAAGCCGCTAAGTTTAATGAGCCTACTGAAGTCAAAAAAGAAGAGCAGGTCGTTCCAAAAGTTGAAGAGAAATTACCACCAGAAGAACCCAAGGCAGAAGAAGAAAAGCCAACTGCCGCTATAGAACCAAAAATTAAAGTTGGCAAGTCGAAGTTAACCCCGGCGCCCATATTAGAAAAACTTGCGCAACCCGCGGTTGATGGTATCAATAGATCAAATGATTTGGTTAATCAATTAACTGAGTCCATGCCAACAGCAAAAGATCCGGACGCACATCAAAAAGCAATTGATGATTTAAATAGCACCGCAGATATATTAAAAGACAAAGGTCAGGTTGCTGTTGATGAGATGGCCAGGAACAACAAGATGACGCCTGGTGAGCAAAATAGGGCCATACAAAAAGCCAATGCTGAATTGAAAAAGGCTTTGATTGAACACGATAAATCAATAAAGGCTGCAAAGAAACTAATTACTTCAACAAAAACTAGAGTTAAAAAAACTCCACCTCCTCTGGAGCTGACAAATAAAACCGAAGATGAGTTGTATCTTGAAAAACTCAACAAGGATTTAGAATATGCTGAGATGGCCAGAAGGCAAGTTAAAACAACTGGTCTATTTGGTGCCTTGAAGGGGGATTTAACTGCTGCCGACGTTAGAGATATCAGTTTAGAAGATAGATTTACAAAATTAAAAAGCAAAAGTGGCGGACAAAGCTTGTCTGATATTGTTTTAAGCGGAAGACTTGATGCATATTTACCCAATGATATGCGTCATGATGCACCAAATTTTGATGACAAAGAGTCTGCGGAATATATTAAAGAAAGATTGCGCCAATATAATTACATGACGTTTGATGCCGAGCAAGAATTAGAAAAGATCACCAGTCAAATAGAAGATTTGCGCGGCAATATTAAAGAGTTAGAAGATCAAATCAAACAACAACTGGAGTTAAAAGATGTCAACCTCCTCCTTGAAGAAGCCTTTAATGAACAAAGAGAAGCTGACCTCGCTGATACGGTCATTGAGCCCGAAGACGAGAATAGAGCTATTGAGCCAGGTAAAGCAGAATTGGCACTTACCGGTCAAACACCAGATGAAGTCCGAGCAGCAGAGCGCGCCAAAGAAGACCGTCTAAAAACCGAGAGAGAGGCGGAGGCTAAAGCCAAGGCCGACGAAGGTGTCGGTGAATTTACTTTGACAGGAAGTAATCGTCCTGCCGACACTGCTGCCGCCAAAGGCCAAGAGGATTTATTTGGCCAGCCAAAAGTTGAGGCTAAACCTGCCGAGATGGAGGCTTTGAATGACAAAATACATGATGTTGTTGAACAAAAGTCTCAAGAGTTTCAGCCCGGTGATCATGCAAGCATGGGCAGCGTCCCAGGAATAGTGTTGGGTGTTGAGGGTGACTACGTTAGATTTAAACCAGATAACGCTAAAAACCCAAAAGCATATCAGCGTGTGCCTGCAAAAACATTAACATTTAACTTTAGACCTGGCGCAGAGCCCAAGGTTGCCGCCTCCAAAGCATCCGACAAACAGACCGGTACAGAGAAGGGTAAGCTAAACGCAGACATGGGAGGCCTAATTAAGCTTTTGGGCGGCAATCTGTATGCGGCCAACATAGCAGACGTGTCTGTAAAAGAATTGCTCCAAAACGCTTTTGATGCGTCCAAAGCGGCGGTCAAGTTGGGACTGGTCAAAGTGGGCAAGATCAATATTGTTCTCAATCAAAAAGACAGGACAATCACCGTTACAGATAACGCCCGCGGTATGACGCCCAGCATTGTAAAAGATGCATTCTTTACTGTGGCCGGGTCTGATAAATCTGATCTCGATCCTAAAGAACGAAGCGGTGGATTGGGTCTGGCCAAGATGGGCTTTATGATGGGCTCGGAAAGACTCAAGCTCGATACTGTTAGAGATGGCATTAGAACTACTGTGGATACCGACTCCCGGGCAATTGCTGACAGTAAGTTTGATATCAACAAAACCAAAGCGCCCTCAACAGAACACGGTACATCGGTAACAGTCACGATACCAGAGAAATATACAGATCCCAAAACCGGCGATCAAAAAGATATTTGGTTCCCTTATAGCAAGGATTCTATTGATGCATTAAAACAACCTCTTGTTGGTCCTGTAGAAGTAACTGTTGATTTCAACGGCAACAAAGAGACGCTGCCTGTTGGGGTTAATTTTGACGACAAGAAGATGCCCAAGCTCACGACGGTGCATTTCTCGTGGGGAGATGCTGATGTTTATTTTGGCGTTGATAGAAAAGAATCTTCAGGATACAGCAATAGACCAAACCACAAGGTATTGTCTAGCGGTGTTTACCAATTTAGACACGACTTTCCTTTAAGTCAATCCGAAATCATCCCTTACGATATTCTTATCAACGTCAAGCCTGATGTAGATGCAAAACACCCAGACTATCCGTTTGAGAACAGTCGTGAACGCTTTAAAGGACGTATTGATGAGGACATCAAGTCTCTTGGTGAGTATTTAAAACAAGTGGCGAGGGGCAATGAGGCCAAAGACTTGCAAGAAAACTTCAAGGGTATTGTTTCAATGCCACGCCTCGAAGTTGGCTCTGAAATTGCCGATGCATCTAAGAAACTAAAAAAGGCTTTTGACACCAGAAATGCTGGGGCCGAGAATAAATTTGAGTTGCCTCCAGTTCCACGAGAAATTTTTGTTAGTGATGGATTTGTCAAAACAAAAACTGGCGAGGATTTGGTAAAGCCAAAAGATAACAAAAAAGAATCAACTTTTACAGCTGAAAAAGAAGCTCCCGTGATGGCTGACTTCATGGTTAACATGAGTCAAGACCCCAAGCTGCCTATTTTCCATAACAACACAAACGTAGACTACCTTGAAGTTGGTAGACCTTACGGAGACCCAGAGAAATTCTTTGCAGAGCTAGGCACATTGTTGGTTGAGATGAAAGAAAATCTAGCCGATAGCGGGCTTTACTCATACGATGTATTAAAACCAGAAAACCTCTTTTTTGGTGGTGTTTCTATTGATAAAAAATACGGTGGCGTACATATCAAAGTCCCATACAAGGGTGTATTTGTTAATCCATTCTATAATTTTGGCGCAAAAACACTGGCTGGTGTCAGAGAGACTATTCTCAACACGATGATCCATGAGATTGCTCACACGGGCAGCATGAGTCATGGCGTTGAACACAACGGGGAGATGATTAAAGTCGCTAATTATCTTGCTGATTCAAGTATGATGGACTATTACCGAGATGCCCTCATGGACATTTTGGTAAGAAATGAGTCTGCATTTACTGCAATGAGGGAAGCATATGGAAAATCAACTACACAAAACACTTCAAAGTCTTTTGAAGATTACGGCAAGTCCTCAGCCTCCAAAGCACCTGGAACAGCTCAAGGCGTGGGTGTCAACCAACCTTCAGTTGTACCAACAGGAGGGCAACAAGGAAGCCTATTCCCTCTACCAGGAGCTGGACAAGCTGGTCAGCAAGGCCAAGTCAATCAAGGAGGTGGAGGCGCTCCTCTAGGCCGACAAGGCAATATGTTCCCGCCAGGCCCCCCGAGCAAGAGGAATGTGTTTGGAGGGCCCGCACCACAGAAGACCTGGGATCTCGCGCCCGAGACCAAGCTTGGCCATCTAATTAACACGCTTGACTATAAAATTTACGACAAACACGTTGATACAAGGCAAGTCCAAGCTGCGATTACCAAGAATTCCGGCTTGATTGATGACGCGTTTGATGCGTACATGAAGGAAGAACTCTATCACGGCAGGACAGCCAATGAGATCAAAGACTTCCTCAAGAATGACTTGAGTCCCGTCGTCAAGGATTTAATAAGCGCCAAGCTTAGTATCGATGATCTAGAGCAGTATTTACACAACCGCCACGCCGAAGAGCGTAATGATGCTATTGCGCAGATCAACCCCAGGTTTGCGGATGTTGATAACGAGCCTGGCTCCGGTATTGGCACTCAGGCGGCCAAAGATTACTTTAAAAATCTTGATCCAACAAAAGCGGCTGAACTCGCAAAGATTGCCGCCAAGGTAGACGACATCATCAAGGGCACGCAAAAGATTCTTGTTGACCGCGGTCTCGAGACTCAGGCGACGATTGACAACTGGAACCAAGCCTACAAGCACTACATCCCACTCATGAGGGATCAAGAAGAGCTTGACTTCATGCATCATGGTGTTGGCTTGGGTAAAGGTTTCCAGGTCAAAGGAAGCGCATCCAAGCGCGCCTACGGCTCGACAAAGTCCGTGGTAGACATTCTTGCCAACATTGCCATCCAGCGTGAGAGTGCCATCATTCGTTCTGAGAAAGCCAGGATTGGTCGTGCGCTGTATGGCATGGCCCTAAAGAATCCCAATCCAGACTTTTGGTTACCGGTCAATCCTGATGCAATCAAGAACAAAGCAGCTTTGTATCAAGAGCTTGTTTCGATGGGTCTGCCCATCTCCACTGCACAGAACTTCATCCAAGAACCAAAGACTCCCAGCATCGATCCTTTGACTGGTCAGGTTCGGTACACCATTAATGCAGGCCTCAGAAGCAGTCCTAATGTGTTTCCTGTCAGGATCAACGGCAAAGACCGCTACATCTTCTTCAATACAAAGGATCCCAAAGCCATCAGAATGGCCCAGGCGATGTCAAACCTGGATGCCCAGACCCTTGGTGGCCTGCTGGGTACATCAGCGCAAATAACGCGTTGGATCGCGTCTGTTAATACACAGTTTAATCCAGTGTTTGGTGTTATCAACTTTACGCGCGATTCTTTTGGTGCCGCATTCAACTTGACTAACACTCCGTTGGCTGGCAAACAAAAAGAAGTTGCCAAACATGTGTTTCCAGCAATATTTGCCATCATGCAAAGCGAGCGAGCAAGCAGAAAAAATGCAGCAGTCACTGGGCCTTATGTTGCTCTTTATGATCGATTCCGTCGGGCTGGTGGAACGACCGGTTTCAGAGAGTCATTTGCAAAAGGTAACTATAGCGGCAAGGACACAACCATTATAGAGAGACTGTGGGCTGACGAGACTCAAAGCGGCGCCATGAAAAAGGCAAGGTATGTGTTTGACCTGCTGTCGGACTACAACGATGCAATGGAGAACGCCGTTCGTCTGTCTGTATTCAAGGTCGCTCTTGATATGGGTTTGGGCGAAGAGCGTGCAGCAAGTCTTGGCAAGAATGTCACCATCAACTTTAACCGCAAAGGCCAAGCCAGTCCTCTGCTACAAGCCCTATATGCGTTCTTTAACCCCGCTGTACAGGGTGCAGTTCTTGTTGGTAAAACATTAAACGGTCCAGCAGGAAGAAAAATCATCGCAGGCGGTCTTGCTGTTGGCGTTCTCCAGGCTTTGTGGATGGCCGCGGCTGGGTTTGATGCTGATGAGCCGCCAGACTATATTCGGGATAAAAACTTCATCATTCCGATTGGCAACAAGAAGTATTTAACCCTCCCGATGCCCCCTGGATACAACGTGGTGCCGGGTGTTGCACGCATTGCAACAGAATACATCCTTGGCAAGAACCATTTGATTAGCGGTGGCAAACCAATCACTGATGCAGCAACACAAGTCTTGGGTCTGTTTTTAGATTCATTCAACCCATTGGGTGGCGGTACTATTGCTCAGATGTTATCTCCAACGCCTATAGATCCAATCGTTGCTGTAACAATGAATAAGGATGCGTTTGGGCGTCCAATCTTTAAAGAAGATACCGCTCTTAAACCCACACCTGGATTCATGAGGAGCCGTGAGAATTCAACACAAATAAGCCAGTGGATTGCAGAGTTCTTAAACTATGTCAGTTCACCTCCTGGAACCCACTACACCAAGGGTAAGATTAGTCCAACCGCGGATGAGATTGACTACTATGCAGGTCAAATTGGTGGAGGAGCTGCTCGCGAGGTCATCAAGGCCGGTGAATTGGCTAAATCCGCCTTTACCAGTGAGCCAGTGCCCAGCTATAGAATCCCGCTTGCAGGACGTTTCTATGGTGACGCAAAGAGCCAAGCGGCCATTCAAGACAAGTTCTACAGCAACATTACGCTAATGAACAAATATGGTAATGAAATTATCAATACTCAAAAGTCTGGTCAAGACCCAAGCAAATATATGGCTGCCCACCCAGAAGCCCAGTTATATTATGCTGCGTCAAATTTCAATAACGTGATCGATGAAATGAATAAAAACAAAAAGAACATGTTAAAAAATAAGGTTCCATTAAAAGATATTCGTGAGTATGAGGCTCAAAAATATCAAATAATGAAAACCTTTAATGATCAAGTTTCTAATGCGCAGAAACAGAGATAAGTCCTCTCTCAAAGAGTTGGCCTATCGTTTTGCGGTGGGCCTCCTATTGTTTCTTTGTTCTTTATAAGTTGCCCACTTGCAATTTGACGGCTCATACATTCCGTTTACGTCTATTCGATCTAAAGTTTTATCTTTAGGTCGTTCTCCCATGTCTTTATAAAAGTTTTCAAAATCAAGCCATCTTTTGCAAACTTGGATGCCTCCGCCTCCGTAATGATGAAATTTTGGAGCGTTTGGATTGTTGCATCTATCTAGCATAGATTTCCAGCTTTGCCACGACGGAGTGTCTGTCATTCCGTGCTTAAAATTTAATTTAATACATCTTTCAGACCAAATTTCCCGCTGCAAGCATCCGCAACTTTTTTTATTTGGATCACCAAATCTTACGGCTTTTGCAAGTCGCTCAATTTTGTTTCCACAATCACAAATAAATTTCCATTTGATGCCTTGACCAGAAGAAGAAAACTCTTCCAAAGCCAATAATCGACCAAATTTTTGACCAGAAATGTCAATTTTTTTCATTTACTTTTATATATCCAAGTTCAAATAGTTTTCCTATTGTACTTCGATGGGCGGCTTCGAACAAGTCAATCCTTTCTTGTTTGGATAGGTCTTTGCCTTGGTCTAACTCCATATGGCATTTGTAGCAGAGTGACGCAACCCGATAGTCATGAGCCTTCAGTCCGCGTCCTTTGCCGTCTTTTAGTTGATTGGAATGAGCTGCTACTACAGTCCCATCGCTGATACCGCAATGCTGACAAGGCAGTTCGCGACAGGCGTCCAGTAACTTTCTATTCCGATACATTCTTTTTCCTTTTTTTGAGTGCAACAATCCCCTCTTGGGGGTCTAGTTCCTCGAGTAAAGCATCGGCCAACAAGACGCATTCTTTTGCGATCTCGTGTGCCTCGTGGTCGAAGACAGTGCCGGCCAGCTTGCTGAGTGCAAACATGGCTGCCAGTGCTCGAAAGTTTTCACGGTCTTGCATTAGTGCATCTCCCCTTTTGATTCAGCCAAAATATCTTTGTACAGATTTCTAATGAGATTCACTATATCTTCTTCTTCAGCACCCAGCTTGATGCCCATGCTGCAAAAGAGACCCGCAAAAGCCAAGAAGACTTCTGTGGGGTTCTCCTCTATCTCTTCTTCAAGAGCTCGAGAAACCATGATGGCTATTGCGTGTGAGGCTTTCATTTGTGTAGTCTCTTGATTCTTTGTTCAAGGACTTCCTTTAAGTAGTCCCCTCCCGCATTCTTGAGTTCTCGGTTCTTAACGATCACTTTCACCGCATCATCCAAGCCTTTGTTATAACCTGCTTTAAACTGATCGCCGCCGTCCATGATCATGCAAATCGCATCTCTGACCAGGCCAGAGGCTTTGCGCTCCTTGGCCAGTTCTTTGATCTGCTCATAGTATTCCGGCGGTAGGTACACGCTATACGGAATTAGCTTCATTCTTTCCTCCAATGCTCAAAGCTTGAGCGCAATTGGTTGAATAGACTTCTAGCCTCTGCGTTGGTCTTGAGCTCTTTGCGTGACTCAATATCGAGGTATTCGCAAAGCCACTCTGTGCAAGCAAACTCATTCTTGTCCATCAACCATTCTTTTTTGTTGAGCCAGTCCCAGAATTCTTTATCCCGACAGAGCATGCCGGCAATCTTCACCGCCATGTCTCCTGGAAATTCGTCTTCTCTGGATAGGGGCATTTCATCATCTCCGAGTCTGACCATGACCACAACATACCGTGACCCAACAAAATCCCGCATCAAGTCGTCGGGGATGTCGTCTGGATGCACGGCTAGTGTGAGTACATAACCATCCTTGGATTGTTTTAAGGCTGTTTTAATTGCCTCGAACTGGATTGGTTCTGTCAAGTTTGTTCTCCAAATAGTTGATTACCGCCCTTTGATCCAAGATTTTTATCTTTAAATCTTCTATTTCATCAAGTCTTGAGTCCAATAAATGCTTCAGATCGGTGATTTCCTCTTCCTGTCTGTGCATTGTCTCTCTGAGGTTCTTTGCAGTTCGGGGGCTAATTTCAATTGTCCCAGGGATCTGCAACTGGTGTGCTTTGCTTTTTCTCATAAGTATTTACCTTTAATGAAACCATGTGATTGCCTTCTTTGTCCTTCTTCTTCCAACCGTCAAGTTTGATCTTGACCTCTTGATCGCCGGACTTTTCGATCAGGGACATCAATAAATCTTTGTCGATATCGATGTACCCGTTGAAGTGCGGGGACTTCTCGTTGAACATCTTCTTAGCTGCGAACAATGTTCCACTGTTTGGATAATCTGCGCTCATTTAAATGACTCCTTTTTAGCCTTGAACAAATCCAACAATTCGGCAAATTCCGTTGGATATTCCTTCTTAAAATCCTCGTAAATCGTTTTGTTGACGCGGTAGATACTCTGCACGTCCTCGGCCGCTTGCGTGAGCTCCACGGTCGTTTTGGTGGCTTCTATGACCATGTTCTTCCATTCATCATCTTTGAGGAATTGGTCAATACTGATCTTCCACTCAACCATTGGCTGTGCCACGCCAATTTCCTGAAGTCCTGGGAACTCTTTTGAGTCCTTCAAGACTGTTGGTTTGGGCGTTTCTGCCTTGTATTTGGGCTTGTCAACTTGTTGGGGGTCAACTTGTTGGGGCTTGGGAAGGTCAACTTGTTGGGGTTTAACCGGCTTTTCCAGTGGAGGAGCCGCGTCAATGGGGTCGTTCTCAACCAGCTCCATCGCAGTCATCCACAGATAGCGACGTTGATAGGTCTCAACAGCGCCCAAGTTCTGTATTTCGTGCGCGCCCTTCAGGGATGCCGAGGCCATAGGGGACTGGATGATCACCATCGTGCCGTCATCCACGTCTGTGATGGTCAAAGTGGCAAAGTCAGTCCCGTAGGATACGACGCCACAGAGACCTACTTTTTCAAAAATAAGCTGTACGGCCGGCAGAAAGTCTCCGAGTTCGAAGTACCTGTAGCCCTGAAAGCTGTTTTTTCCTGTCTTTTCGAGCTTGGCCAGTAGCAATTGGCATCTGGCATTCATCAGTTTTTTATGAACAGTCATTCTTTTTCCATGTTTGTTAGTTTTTGATCTATCGCTCTGACTTGCATTTCCAAGTAATGGATGATTCCTCTTTGTTGAACAATCGTCTCTTGAAACTCTTTGTTGATCGCAACCGCTTTATCAAACTCTTTATTCAAGAGGTAGTACCTTTGTTGAATATCATCCACTTCTTTTCGCAGTTCATAACAAATTTCATTGCTTTTTTCTGTTTGAATAATTGCATCTTTGTACAATTTTGCATAATCTTTTGGTGCTCTAGCCATTTTGTTTATCCTGTAGATATTGTTGATATTGATTACAGAAACTGTTGACCTGACAAAACGTCTCACAACGTGTTCTCTCGCCTGGCCGCGTCACAATTTCCGCCTTTCCTTTCACCGTAGTCAAAGCCTCTTGAGCCTCTAATACGCTTGTATGCACGCTTGTGGCGCGCTTGTTGCCCTCTTTCATGATGGCGTAAGAGGTTGGTTTCTCCCACATCTGGTCTGGTGTACAGGATGGAAGACTCCCGCCCATTTCAACGTCCATTTCTGCGTTGGAATGTTCTTTTATTCTCTCGATGATGAATGCTTCTCTGACCTCAAAAGGCCATAGATGGATCGGTATGACCTTAATCGGGGCGTCGGGGTATCCTTGCCTAGACTCAGCGTCTCGACGGCTCCAATCGCGAATAATGGCCACGATTTCCACTTTCTTGACCGGCAGCTGCTTGACCTTCTCGACAAGCCAAGCATAGATGTTTAGCTGTAGTTCCCAGTCGATCTTCTCATTCATGACAGCCCAAGCACCGGTGGTCTTGTAGTCGTTGATCGTCACAGACCCATCCTCGTTGATGATCTGTAGGTCTATAGCGCCGGATATCTTCCATCCCTCGAGGGTGGTGGTAATCCGCTCCTCTACGATGTGGTTGTCTGCCTTGCCGTGCTCTAGAATGCCGTGGATGGCTGCGCCAAAGATCGACCAGACGTTCTCAGTCACGTCGCTCTCGAGCTCATCCATGTGGGCTTTACGGAGCTGTACAAGCCTGGGGGCGGTAATCAGCTCGGTGGCAGATAGATTCGCCTGACCCTTGCTGTAGGTGGGACGCTTCATGATATTCACGAAGGTCTCTGGGAGATTAAACTTGTTGGTTATCTTCATCTCTGACTTCCATCATTGCGTTTGCAAAACCATAAGCCACGCGAGCAGCTGAGTATTCGTTAACCGCCTCGCCGTTGGCTATTAGTCCTTGAAGGGCTTGGGCAGCAAAGTAGTCTCGCAAACTCATACCGGTTTGCTCTGTGTTGTTGGGGTTCGGGAATGCGTTCACGGTTTCTCCTGTAGAATGGTTAGTTGGGCCATACAGTGTATTAAATTAATTCATGTCTTGCAAGGGATTTATGGCAATATCTACAACACAGTTGAGTCTCAAGCACATGAGGGAGAGAGGTTTTTATGCAGAAGTCGTTGAAAGATTTAACTTTTTTACCAAGCGAAAGAATGATTTTGCTGGTTTCATTGACATACTTTGTCTGTCAGAAGGTGTGGTTATGGGCGTCCAAACTACCTCTTATGGCAACGTCAGCAGTAGGGTTAATAAGATCAAAGGCCATGAGAATTACCCAATCGTCCTCTCGGCAGGGATAAAGATTGAGGTGCATGGTTGGAGAAAAGTAGATAACCGTTGGCAAGTCAGAATTGTTGAGTTATGATGCAATCGTTTCCTGTAGTTGCTACTCCTTTGGGGTTTATCCCGGCCTGGTGTCGGGATTTTTTTCACCAAGAAGTGTAGAGATTGAGTGGGAAGAAGTCGGTCATGGGTGCTCTGAACTGTTCCGTCTGGCCAGCTAGGTGCAGTTAACATCTTCATCCCGATGCTCCACGGAGGTCATGACTCCAATCAGTCTCTACTCTTGTTGGTGTAGTGCGATAGACGAAGGACGCTTACCGTTGGGTTCGCAACGGCGCACGGGAGAATGGACATCCCACGAAATCCAAACCTCACCAACAACTAACACGCATGGGGATTGAGGCAGCTAGAAGCCGTGGGACGCGTTCCGACTTTAAGTGCAGTCTCCAGCCGTGTTGGTGTGGCGAAAGCCCGAGGCAAAATCAAGCTACATAAGTAATCGCCAAGGTAGCACCAACGCCAAAACGCATGGGGATTGACTATGGTTAAAAGCCAATTTGCTTGTACTCTAAAACAAGTATCTCTTACATTCAGTCCCCAGCCGTGTTGGTGTGCAACGGGTTAGCGCCGTTGTAAGTGCTTCCTTCTTCAAAGTTGAAAAACACTGCTTTATGTGAGCACCAACAGCACCTTTCGGGGTGCTTTTTTTTGCCCAAAATTAGGTGTAGAAACTACAGAAGCATAGCTTTCTACATTTCTACATGTAGACGGCAGTTAAAAAGCAGGCAAACGGCAGTTGACTGCCAAGACTACATTAATTATTACTTGACACGTTTTTTTGTTGTTTGATATACTACGCGCATCAACGGCTTGGTAACCCGTTGTAGTTCTACACAAACGCACTCGCAAACCCATTGGTGAGCGGGCTTCGTCAAAGCTAGATATAGGGGTGTAGCTCTATGTCTATGCGGCAACCAAGCCTAAAGCTCGTTCACCAATGGGTTTTTTGCTTTCTGCCGTTACTTCTTGCAAGAGTCTAACGGGTATGACTTCATACCGAGGGTTGAGGAAATGAGTAGCTGTACTGCGTCATGGCATCAGCAAAAGTGTAGTCCCCAAGGAGCAGAGTTGCGACAGTTCTGGCTTGCAAGGTATCTCGGACAGAAGTCTCTCAGACCGAGCGCGTAGGGAAAGCGTGGCGCAACAGTAGCTGCCTTGGATGGCAACACTTAAATCCGTTCTTCAGTGTGACGGTAGGGTGGCAATGATAGCGTCGCACACCGGAAACGTTGTTAGAGAAAGCCGCATGTTGAGCGGATAATTTCGGTGTATAGGAGCTGGCGAACAACTTTACAGCTCCCCTGAATGGGGCGACACGAGCGACCGACGACTCAGGTAAGGCTTTAGAGGATGGCTTGCTATCCTCTAGGCAAACCTTCGCCTAAACAAAGCTCACTCACTCCCTCCGACTCCATGAAAAAACCACGAATTTCCGCTTTAGCCCAGTACACAAAATCCAGGATTGGATATGGCAGTAAGAAGGACACAAGCGTATACGACCTTGTGTGTGAAAAACTGATTGGCGTTAATGTCTATTAGGGAAAACACCTAGAGACGCTCTCTTGCGTTCCGTCCAAAATCACCTCCTCAACAAAGGAAAACTATGGACAAAAACCCAACTATCAGACACTACCCAAGGACGCTTATAGAGGCGTTTCCCAAGACGATGGAGTACGGCGCTTGTATCTTCATCTACCCGCGCACTATGAGCACATACGCTGTTGGAGCGATTGTGTTTTGTGCAGCCTTTTTTATAGCTTTGATTGTGAGGAATGTATGCATCCTTTTATAAACACGCTCGTTGAGCTGCATCACCATTTGAAGGAGGTCAACAAGTTGGTAGAGAAGATTGCAACTGACTATGCTTACATGGTCAAGAAGAACGAAGAACTCGAGAAAAAGATATTTTGGTTGGAGAGTAATGATGCGTGAAGGTTTCCCTACGATTGCCCAGCCGGCGTTTTCTCTCAAAGGAATCACTTACCTACCCATTTATGGAAGACCGACCTCAAAACGGTGCTGGATCGATCCGGCCAAGAACTTGTACACAACTCTCGAACTGGTAGATGCCGGAGCCCAGATGGTCATGATGGAGCTGTGGGAGCGAGTTTGGCTCACTGAAATAGCCAACCAAAAGCCTGGTGCCTCTCTTGGCGAAATAAAAAACTTCTACCAAAAACACTTTGGAATGCTATGACTAATTCATTGATATGGGCTTTAGCTCTTGGCGGTGCAGTAGCTGTATTCATTGTGGCCTGCGTGCTTGCGTGGGCATTTATTCAGGAGATGAGCGATGACAAATGAAGAATACATCAAATTATTTCACAAAGAACAATTAAACCTTGTTGCGTTTAAACGCTTACTAGATTGCGATGAAGAAGTTTTGCGGTTAGTTAACAGTGCAATTAAAACCGAGCGTGAGGCTTGTGCAAAAATTGCAGAAGAACCGTGGCAAGGCAGTCCTAAAGCAATAGCAGAACTAATCCGAGCAAGGAAATAATAATGACTAAAGAAGAACTATTTGATATTGCAGATCAAATATTAACCATGCCATACAAAAAAGACGATGTATTGTATTTGGCAAATTATTTGATGGAAAACGGCAGACAAATGATGTTGAAAAACGCAGAGTTACAAATCGAAGTGGCAATACTAAAAGAACGTGAGGCTTGCATCAAAATTGTTATGCAAGGCACAGGAGAGCCAATACAAAGAAAAACATTGGACATTCTTCATCAAGAACGTACCCGAATTGCATTAGCTATAAAGGAACAAGAATGAACAGAGAACACATTATTGTCATGGCAGACGCATCGGGCTTGTCGCTTTACGGCATGGGCAAAGACAGGGAGCAGTTTATTGACTACCTTGAATACTTCGCCGCATTTGTTGCATCTGCCGAGCGTCAAGCAATTCTTGGGCTTGCTGATTCGTTAGGTTGGGTAAGCGTTGACCACATTCAATCAAGGGGACAAGAATGATTAAAGATACAGCGGTACAAATACTTTTGGAACACTTTAGCGAAGGCATGGTACGCACTATTGTGGATGTTTTAATTGAAGATGAGCGTGAGGAATGTGCAAAAGTGGCGGATGAATATGCAGATGGGTTAGAGCGTAATTATTCTGAAATCATTGCTGACGCAATCAGAGCAAGGGGAGATAGCAAATGATTAAAGATACAGCGGTTCAAATACTTTTGGAACACTTTAGTGAGGGTATGGTACGCACAATTGTTGATGCTATTGCTGAAGATGAACGTGAGGAATGTGCAAAGATTTGTGAAACACTTGAATTACCTGGGTGGCCTGACAAAGTGCGTCAGCCATTAGCAAAAGCAATCCGAGCAAGGGGAGTGGATAAGAATGACTAAAGAAGAAACACTACGACTTGCACTAGACACACTAAAAGAAGTGCGAGAGGAAACATTTCGATTGTTGAGAAATGGCGAAAAACTTTATTCAGAAGATAAAGTATGGAGCACCATCATCTCCATCAAAGAAGTATTGGCACAACCAGAACAGGAGCCTGTGGCGGTTAAACTTATGACTGAACGAATAATCACAGACAACAACGGACGTAAGCACATTACAACCGAGCCGTTACTCCATCAATCCGAGCAAGGAAACACCATGACTAAAGAAGTAATGCAACAAGCGTTAGAGGTATTGAAATCAAAAGACACTTGTGGATCATCTATTCGTGAAGCAAAAGAAGACGCTATCAAAGCCTTAGAAGAAGCACTAGAAACAAAAGATGCGCCTGTTGCATGGATGAGTGAAGATGAACATACGAGTAAAGAAGCAATGACACTGGCGCTTGAGGCGTTGGAGAACGTTATAAGTTATGGTTCTCTTACTGGGGATGATTTTGTGTTTGATCAAGTTGATGAAGCAACCACATCCCTACGCCAAGCCATCGCAGACGCAGAGAAGCAAGAGCCTGAGCCAGTTGGTAGTGTAGTCAAATGGATTGATGGATCACTCATTCATGGTTGGTTTGGAGAGCCGCCACCAGAAGGCACACTTCTCTACACCCACCCACAACCAAAATTAGAAACAAAAGATGAGCCTGTTGCTTGGGGTATGGAAAAAGACGGAGTTATCCTTGATGTAATCTGCCCTGCCGAACACACTCGTGAAGAAGGTGGCTATACAACACCTCTCTACACTCATCCTAAACAATGGGTAGGACTGAAAGATGACGATGAAATTCCTTGGGATGGTGTCGATGCCAAGTCTTTTGCCAAAGCCATTGAAGCCAAGCTGAAGGAACGCAACACATGAAATTTTGGTTATATGTTATTAAAGCAGTGTGGCGTTTTGAAAGGGGTCGATGGTATGTCTGGCGTGATGTACCTACTAATGTCGTGAGAAGAGTTGCAGTACTTTGGTACTTTGACCGTAAAGAAGAAAAAAACAAATTGGTATACGAAGCGTATAAAGAATATCAACTTAGAAAATTAAAGGGAAAAAAACATGAATCCATTACCAAAATATAACGAAAAAGGTGAGCTAGACACTAGGTTAAGAGTAGACCCTGTAACTGGGGATGTAGGCATAGGAACGGCTAAAGGAGTTGTTACTTTTTACAAACCACCCATACCAATTGGTTATTGGTGTTTGTATGGTGGTTCGCCAACGACAAAGTTTGCAATGTTTCAAAAGCCAACTGATGAACAAATCAAAAACACAACTGAGTTATTAGGATGGATTTGGGAGGATGCAAAATGACTAAAGAAGAAATCAGAGATATGGTAAAAGAGGCTGATTTGGATTGGCATCAAGGCTGGACATTGGAAGACGATGAGCCAAACCGATTTGAAATCTTTGCCAAACTGGTGGCAGAGCAGGAACGTAGAGCGTGTGCAAGATTATGTGCTGAAGTAGGTATGTGGGATTTAGTACATGAAATTGAAGGAAGGGGACAAGAATGAAAACCAAAGAAGAAATTAAAGACGAAATCATTGAACTGTATGGGGCAACTCAAGCCTTGAACGAGGCAATGAACTTTCTTCATGCCCAACGCATGGAGAAAAGTAAACAGATGATGGCATTAAATCATATGCTGAAAGAAATGGAGGACAAGGATGACTGATGAAGAAATACACAACATTTATTTGCACATGAGTGGCAAAGCAGAGGGATTGGTTGAAGCAAATGGCACGGCTGACTTTCCTGTATTGTTTGCTAGAGCAATCCTTGAGTACGAAGGATTGACAAAAGAATATGAACGTGGCTTTATTGATGGTATGCAAAAGCAAATGCAATCAAGTGTAGACAAGGCAGTCAACGCAATGACTCGACCGACCTATCATATTCCTAGCAAAGATCAGCGTGAATGGGTAGGACTAACAGAAGAAGATTTAAAACTACTATCTGCTGAATGGCGAATTGTTTATGGCGCATGGATGGACGACTTTGCCAGAGCCATTGAAGCCAAGCTGAAGGATAAGAACAATGGATGAAAATACACGCCCTTGGTACACCATTGATGAACTAAATGCGTGGGCTGATAATTACCAAAATG
>Ga0214170_1000150_pt1 | contig 29821 bp, 37 predicted proteins | sample TroBogEpilimnion_2_FD_153008 | JGI IMG/M metagenome (GOLD analysis project Ga0214170, IMG submission 153008) | Freshwater microbial communities from Trout Bog Lake, WI - 27JUN2007 epilimnion | ecosystem: Environmental > Aquatic > Freshwater > Lake > Epilimnion/Euphotic zone | place: Trout Bog... | reverse complement strand
CGTGGACTCAGGAATCACAGTCACAAACAATGTGTCAAACGTGGTTTCTGGCCTTGGGAACCTTGCTGGTCGTTGGGTTGTGGGCTTGGCAGATGGTTACGCTTTTGGACCCATACAGGTGGGTTATACAAGTTCTGATTATGGAACAATAACCATTCCGTACGCTACTAGCCCTAGTATAGTTAATGTTGGATTACCTATTACATATGCTGCACAAGCTATGCGTTATGATGCGGATCAAAGACAAGGTAATACACAAGGTTTAGTTAAACAGATTTCTGATGTATTTATAAGAGTATGGAATAGCCTAGGTGGCAATATAGCTAATAAAGCTTCAGGTCCTTCGCCTTGGATTAGCCTACAACCTTATAGTCAAGGTTCACAGGTTAGTTATAATGGGTTATATTATCAGGTAATTACTACTGGCGTTGCTAGTGCAGTACCACCGCCTTCAGACCCTACCAACTGGCAAATTTATGGGGGATATGTAGCTTTACCAGTGCCTATTCCTTATGGAAACTTGGCTAATCCTTTTGCTAGCCCACAATCTAATTTTATTAATACCCCAACCGATATACGTATTACCCCTCAACTTAACCTGACACCTGATACGGATCCAATTATCATAGTAACGGGTAGTGACGCATTACCGTTGACCGTTATTGCACTAATTATTAAGTACGATGTGATAGCAACTCCATGACCATCAGAGCTTACAACAACGAATTAGACTATCCCATGCTTAAATCATGGTTGGAAGGACATAACTCTCCAGTTGTGCCTCCTGAAGTTTTTTTACCATCTACGGGCTTAGTGGCCGAAGTAGACAACTTACCTATAGCCATTAGCTTCCTTTACTGCTGTATTGGCGGTATAAGCGTTATTGAGTTCACAACGACCAATCCTATTGCCAAGCTAAATAAAGCCCTTGTAGAGGCCGTAAAAGGGCTGTACGAGGCATTGGAGAAGCTAGCGTGGGATAATGGAAGTCCATGTGTCCTATCATTTGTTAAACCTAATAGTGGGGAAGCCAGAATCATGGCCAAGAAAGGCTATCAGGATTTGCAAGGAGTACCCCATTTAACCTACGGAAAGAGTCGTCCATAATATGCCAGCAGCACCTTTACTACCAGCCATCTTTGCAGGAGCTTCAGCCGTAGCTACGGGCATATCCGCGTATGGGCAATATAAAGCATCCAAGAACGCTGCAGCCGTGGATATGGCATCAGCTCAATACAATGCTAACGTAGATAAGGCTCAAGCCCAGCAATTAGACGCAAATACCATCCAAAACTTAAGGATGGAACGCGCTCAAAACGATCAATATCTTTCCCGTCAAGCAGCCACTTATGCTAATGCTGGTGTACTAGCTACATCAGGATCGGCATTAGATGCACAAATAACTAACGCAGGATTACTAGAACATCGTATCCAACAAGCTTACGTAGATAGCCAACAGAAGCAGCAACAATATTATGCTCAAGCAGCTATTGGATTAGCTGAAGGTAAAGCTCAAGCAGAGGCCGATCTTGCAAGAGGTCGTATGGCCTTAATAGACGGAGGTGCAAAGATAGCAGGTACTCTATTTGCAGCAGGAATGGGTGGAGCTTTCAGTGGGTTAACTGGAGCAGCTAAAACAGGTGCTGATACACTATCTAACGCAGAAGCTTATAGTGCTATGGAAACAGGAGGCGGAGGTTAATTTATGCCATTGGAAATAGTCCCAGGATCTGAAGTACAAACACAAGTAGGTGCAGCTAAAATTAATGCACAAGACTTTAGGGCTGCTGCATTGGCTAAAGGAAGCGTTGTAGCTGGAGCAGGCGAAGACGTAGCTAAATTATTTAATGACGTATCTACTAAATTACAGGATATAAGAAATACTAAGCACGTAGTAGATGCGGATAACGCTATAAACCAATTTAATCAACAGGCTCAAGAAAACGTATTAAAAGAGCCTAAACCAGAAAGCTGGTCACAATCTTACAATACACAGTTCAAAGCATTTCAAGATCAGTACATGGCTGAACATCCAGAATTTGGACCTGAAGTCAGAAATCATGTACAGAATATGTTAGAACGGTCTAAAGTAGCTACTGATATTAATATTCGTACAGCAGCTAATAAAAGACTATTAAGTGATACGGCTGATGCTGTAGAAACAGGAATGAGCAGAGATGTTAACAGTTTACCTAGAGATGCAGCTACCGCGAAATACATGAACGGATTAATGCTGCTAAAAGAAAAAGGTATACTAGATGACACTCAATATAACATAAGAGTCCAACAAGCACCTAAAGTTATAGACATGGGGCAATTTAAACAAGGTGTTACTACAGACCCTATACACACTTGGTTGTCATTACAGGAAAAAGACAGTAAAGGTAACTATACTAATTATACGTCATTAACAGGCGAAGATAGAGACAAGGTATTAACTGAAGCTAGGGCTAAAGCTAGTGAAAAGCAGGTTAATAACGGCGATAAGATACAGAACGAAATTAGACAGACTCCTGGCTATTTAGTAGATAGAAAAAAAATACAACAATACGCCGATAATCACGAGATAACACAGCGTAGAGCTGATGGTATTATCAATTCATTTAGGACACAGGATGCTCGTATGGAGCAGGCTATGTTTGACCAAATGAAAGCTCAAGTGGTTACTCATGACTTTAAGAACGACCTTTGGCCTTCTTTGTTTATAGGTAAAATGAAAGACAATGCCTCTGGTCTTTCCCCTAAATTACAAACAGAGTTTATTACCTTTATTGATGGCTATCACAAAAAGGAATCTCAGCCACAAGTCACTCAAGACAACATAGTAGCTGCTGCTTTGAAAAAGGAAATGTTGGCCAATTATTCACAGTCGGAAAAGAATGATTTGTTTAACATACCAATGGTATTAAGCACTAAAAAAGAAATAGTGCAGAAGAACAAATTTTGGGCAGATGTCACTAAAGACATTCCTATATTGGCTGAATATAAAGATAAGGAACAAGAAGTTACTATAGATAAACTCAAAAGTAGTCCTGAATTAGTAGAAAAGTACTATGGTAAAGGAGTTAAATGGGATGATGTTACATTTGCGGTAAACAAAAAGCGTTCAAGTGATATAGCAGCTATAGAAAACTTCTTTGATCCAAAAAATCCAAATAGGTTAGACCCTACTGAAAATACTAAATTTCTAAACACAATAAAATCTAAATGGGCTCTTGAACAAACAGTGGCTGCATTAAAGGGAATGACTATGCCTAAGGTTGAAACAGAAAAACCTAAGGAAAAAGACCGCGTGGTCATCACTAGCGAACAAGAGTTTAATAATTTAGAAAAAGGTACACCATTTATATACAACGGTAAAAAAGGTGTGAAAAACTGATTTTAAAATCTAATGCCCTTTGACCCATTCAGTTCTGGTTTAGCCACGCTTGATGAAAAACAAGATGCGGTACAATCAAAGTCGTTTGATCCATTTGCTAGTGGATTAGCAACTGAAGTTAAACCTACGGCTATAGAAACACCTATAGCTAAAGATAAGCCTATACCTTACGGCAATTTTACGGAACAGGATTATCAGAAAGATTATGCACAGAAGAGTGCGTTATATTACGGCGATTTAAATACCGTGATGGACAGGGTAGATGGCGACAGAAAAGTAGCTTTAAATAACCTTGTTGCTAATGCGCCAGCTAACGAAAAAAACGAGTATTTAGCACGTTCAGTTAATCAATGGTTTGTTAGCTCACAGATGCCAGATACGGATCCACAATGGATTTCTCAAAACTGGGAGAATGCTAAACGTGGGTTTGTAAAAGCTAGATTAGGCATGGATGTAGATATTATAGCCGATCAAACGCTATATGACGTAATAAGCAGACAACTTAAAGAAGGCACTATCAGCCCTAAAGAACCATTCACTTGGCATATGCCTATTACGGTATTCCCAATGGAGAAGGCTGAGGCTGAGGCTAAGAAATCATTTTGGGATAGTTTAAACACTAACATTATTAAACTTGGTAGAGTTAGTAAGAACGTCCCAGATATGCCTCAATTAGGGGCAGCTAATCCAGCTATAGCAGCAGGTGTTTATAACGGCTTTGTAGCACCAGCAATAGAGTCTTTTGCAACACCCTTAGGTATTGCAACCATGGGCGCATTAGGACCTTTAAAAGCTTCTGCAGCATCAAGCAAACTAGCCAAAACTGCATTACTTTCAACAGAAGGCGGTTTTACGGCGTTGATGGGATATAGCACTTACGAAAACGGTAAAAAGCTTTATAGCACGGCTAATAACCCTAACGCTACAACACAGGATGTAATAACCGATACAGGAGAAACATTACTTAGTTTATTAGGTACTGTAGCTGCTCCATTGTCCTATGCTTTTGATTTATTAGGAGAAAGATCTAGTTCAGTAGCTAAAGATTTAGAAAACAAAAAGCCATCTGCTGCTGCCGAAGTGTTATTTCAAGAAGGTGCTGTAGCTAAAGACAAGGCGACATCTGATGCTTTAAACGTAGCAGGTGATGAATTAAGCAAATTATCTACTTTCGAGAATGGTCCTGATACATGGCCTAAATCAGAACCTGTAACGCAGACTGAGTTTGATTTTGCTGATGGAAGTGAAGAAGCAAGACAACAACCGCTTATAGAGCCACCTACCCCAACTAAGAGCGTATATGACGAAACATCGTTAAAGAACGCTGTTGGTGAAATAGAACGATTAAAGGAAACAGGTGAGACGTTTACCGAAGCTGAAACTCGTAGTATGTCTACAGAGTGGGTAAGAGCAGGAGAGATATTACAAAAGTATCCTCAAGCTGGTGAAGACTTAGCTGCTAGACTTAAGGCTGATCCTAACATGGGTCTATCAGACACTCAATCGGCTTTATTGCTACGTCATAAAGTTAAATTAACTAATGATCTAGAAGCTGCACAAAACCTATTTAATGATCCTAATCAACCGCCTGAAGTTAGGGCTGAAGCATTAAAACAAACACAAGAACTAAGTGGTAAGTTTGTAGAATTATTAGATGCTATTAATAAACGTGGATCTGAATGGGGACGTGAAGGTAGATGGAGACAAGCAGCAGCTAAACAAGATTATAGCTTTGGTGCACAAGCTGCTTTATTACAAGGTGTCAAAGGCAGAGAGCTAACTGTAGATGAAATAACAGATTTATCAGATAAGGTAACTAAGTTACAACAGGCTGAAAACCAATTAAGAACCTATTTAGAATCCAAGAAAAACGCGGATCCTAGCAAATCATTTGATGACCTTATACAGGAAACATTAAACCCTAAGAAGGAGTCTCCAAGCTTTAAGAAAGCTGATAGGTTACAAGAGATATTAAGGGCTAAGTCTGAAGAATCTAAAAAGTATCTTAGTGGTAAGTTATTTAGTGCATCACCTGACGTACTTTATCATTTAGGCGTTATTGGTGCTGAACATATATATAGCGCAGGTTTAGACTTTACTAAATGGTCGGCTGAGATGGTGCGTGATTTAGGCGAAAAGGTCCAACCTTACCTCAAGGAAGTATGGGAAGATGCCAAGAAGACCTACAATCAGCAGCACAGGGATTATGTCGTAGAAGACCTAAAGGATGCATTAAAGGAAAACGATAATGTCGAGATAGGCAATATAGCTCAACAGCTAGCTAAGGGCTTTATTAGCGACGGAATCACCGACAGGGATAAGATAGTTAAAGAAGTTAAGGGTGAGCTGTCTCAAGCTATACCTGACATCACCGAACGCGAGACTAGAGATGCTATTTCTGGCTACGGCAAATATCGTCAATTATCACAAGACGAGTTAACCGTTAAACTAAGAGACGTTAAGGGTCAGCTATTACAAATATCCAAACTCGAGGATTTGGCAGCAGGTGAGCAAGTTAAGAAGACTGGTGCTGAACGCCGTAAGCCATCTGCAGAAGAACAAGCTTTAATTGAAAAGGTTAAAGAAGCTCAAAAGCCTAAACGTAGTCCACAAGAGATAGCGTTAGATCAAGTAAAGACACGCTTAGAGAACGAAATAGAGTCTCTTGAAAGACAGATTAGTACCAAAACTAAGGAAGCTAAAATTAAACGTAGTCTTGTGCTAGATAGCGAAGCTCAAGAATTAAAGGAAAAGAGAAACGAGCTTAAGAAACAATATAAGCAAGTATTTGATGATCCTGACTTAAACGCTCAGCAACGTCTCAATCGTTATAAAGCACGGTTAAAAGCTACTCAATTAAAGTACGAGGAAAAGCTACGTAATAAAGACTTTGGTCCTACACCTAAGCCAGAACCTTTAACATTAGATGAGGAAGCGACTAAGCTTAAAAGAAACGTAGCAAAACTGCGTGATGATATTAACATAGGCCGTGAGAAGGCTAGGTTGGAGAAACGCCCAGGTTATGTTAAAGTAGCAGAAGCCGTATCTGGTTTAGCTAGAAGTGCAGCTATCTCGGGTATAGATACATTAGGTAAGCTTGCTGGATTTACTTTAGGTAAAGTTATAGAAACGCCATTAGCTGAAGGTGCAGGATTTATATTAAGAAATATACCATATTTAAAAGATGATATATTTAAAAAGGCTACGTCAGAGTCTGGTGCGGAGTTCCAAGCTTTAGGTTCATTCTTTGCTAAAGGTGCAGTAGAAGGTGCTAAAGAAGCAGGATCTACTATTAAGACAGGCAAAGGTAGTTTAGATATAGAATTAGGAGATCCCGTATCTAACGCACGTCCTGTTAAATGGTACGACTTTGTGGGTGTGCTACATAAAGCTGAAAAATCATTTGTTAAGACAGGTGATTTTTATATGCGTATGACACGCAGATTTGCTAATGCTATAGCTGAAGGTAAAGATATAACTAGTGACGTTGTACAAGCAGCTATTAGAAAAGAAGAATTTAACGAGGCTAATAGATCCATATTACAAGAAAACAACGATATGGCTAATGCCGTTAACAAGCTTGTTGGCGACATCGAAGCTCAGAATCCAGAGTTAGATGAACCTAACGTAAGCAAGACTTTACTTAGCACGTTTATTAAAACCTTTGTAACCAAGGGTATTGTTAAGACTCCATTAAACTTCTTAAAACAAGCATATGAACGTAGTCCGTTAGGATTAGGCGAAGGTGCTTATAGAACTACTAGAGCCTACATGAAGGGTATAGATAGTCTTTCCACACAGGAAGCTAACACCATTGCTAGATTACTTAAGGTAGGTGCAGTAGGTTCGGCGATGTTTGTATGGGGTGCTATAGATGCAACCAAAGACCCAGAAAAACGTATGTTTGGTGGTTATTATACAGGTAGCCTAAAACGTGATCCTAAAGACGTATCTGCAGGCAAAGTTAAGATTGATGGATTTGAATTACCACATTGGGCATCGCACAATCTATTAACCGAAGAAGCTCAAATGGGTAGTACCTTTGTAAGAGTAATGCTATCCAAAATTTCCAAGAAAGATACAGAACAACAAGGATTCTTAGCAGGTGCAGTAGCATCTATATGGGGCTTATTAGATCAAGGAGCTCCTATAGTTACACCTACAGCTCGTGCAGCAGTACAATTCTCACGCGGTCAATATCAAGACTATGTTAACAGCCAAGTAGCTGCTTTAACCCCAAGGTTTTTAACTAATATAGCTGAGTTTATTGATAGAAGAGATGGCGTAGGTGTTAAACGTGCTCCTAAGACTCCAACACAAGCCTTTGAATCAACCATACCTTACTTACGCGAAAACGTTCCAGAGAAACAAGAAAAGCCTAAGCGCAGCATAGGCCAAAGATTTAAATACGGATTATGAGCAGCCCATTCCCAGACGAAATAGAATATGACATGAACATGGCTGAGACAGGCCGTTGTGGTTGCCTTATTCCCCAAATTGATGATGACTCATCAGGAGATCCCGACTACGATGACGAAGATTAAAGCTGCTGCTATTAAAGATAAGCTTGGTAAGCTGCATACAGGCCGTATGCACGATGACATTGGCGTAGATGGAGAGAGAGGCTTTCTAACTACGGATGGTGACTTTGTCGGCCGTAAGGAGGGTATGGTTATATCCCGTGAAGCTGGACAACTTATAGATGACGAGGGGTCTGATGAGCTACATAGTCGTATGACCCGTATGACAGACTATCAAGAGGAAGAGCTTAATGATGATCTATCCACTAAGACGGTGCTGGTAGTATGTAACCCATTGTTCGTAGACTTAGCTACAAGGCTAGCTCGTGACTTTGGTAAGGTGTATTTACACGTCCCAGTAGCTGGTAGCTTCCCTACTATGAATCATGGCATGGTAGGCTATGGTTTAGAAGGCGTAGAATTAGTAGATAATATGTGGGATAAGTTTGATGAGATAGACCTCTATGTGTTTCCCGACTTAGGCCATGCAGCCCTGCAAGTGCAGCTTGAGAAGATGGGTAAGCGTGTATGGGGTGGCAGATATGGAGAAGAGCTTGAAATCTACCGTGATGTAATGAAAGAAATCATGGAGAAGGAAGGCTTGCCTGTACAGCCGTGGAAGATGATGAAGGGAATAAAAGCTCTTAGGGAATACCTAATGGAGCATGAGAACCAGCACGTTAAGATTAACAAATGGCGTGGTGTCACCGAATCCTTCTTTGCCCCTAGGTACGATATAGTCGCACCTAAGCTGGATGAAATAGCAGCCAAGCTAGGAGCGTTCCAAGAGGTGTTAGAATTTATAGTAGAGGATGACTTACCAGACCGAGTAGAAGTAGGCTTAGATTGTTTCTGTATAGATGGCCAATATCCCAAGAATACCTTGTGTGGTATAGAGGTTAAGGACTTAGGCTACGTAGGGGAGTTTATGCCCTATAGCAGCATTCCTGAGCCCATTACGAGGTGGACAGATACAATGGCTCCCTACCTAGCCAGAGCTGGTTATAGGGGCTTCCTAAGCAACGAAATACGCATAGGCGACGATCGTGAGCCGTACATGATAGATGCTACCTGCCGTGCTCCATGCCCACCTAATGAGCTATACCAAGAGCTATACACCAACCTAGCTGAGATCATTTATTACGGGGCAGATGGCATCCTAGTAGAGCCTAAGCCAGCAGGTAAGTTTGGGGTAGAGGTGATTCTTAAGTCTGCATGGGCTGAAAAGAACTGGCAGCAGATCAGCTTTGACCCTAAGTATAGGAATAACATTAAGCTTTTTAACGCCGTTAAAGTAGACGACAATTACTACATAGTACCCCAAGATGATGAGATGATAGAGATAGGGGCTGTTGTAGGCTGGGGAGATACGTTAGATGATGCTATAGAAATGGTTAAGGAAGCAGGCGACACCATTGAAGGCTATGGCATTAAGTTTAACGTAGGACCTGTAGAGATGGCTAAAGAACAAATAGCCAAGATAGAAGACATAGGCGTTTCACCATTTTCCATTGAATCCAAAAAATAACAATCTTAACTGAAACCATGAAAGTTTTTCGTTACCTCTTAATCATGGTATTATTTGTTGCACGTCTTAGTGCTACAATAACACCAACAGCAGACGTTTATGGACCACAGGTTCCATCGTCATTTACTGCTACGTTAACTACTGGCCTAGCTTTCCAGCAAGCAAGTGACTTGTTGATTGTTAATGCAGGACAACCAGGTGCAGTTCGTTCACCTGCTACAGTATTAAAGCTAGGTACTGATTACGTGGTAACTGGTGGCGGATATAATTCTGCCAACCAAATGCAAGTAGGTAGCTTTACGCTTACTAACACTGGTCCTAATTCACCAATCACAGGTGATAACCTTTACGTTATACGTAATGTGCCAGCTAATCAGCTAACTGTATTTGCTAATGGTGGTTATTTAACAGCAGCTATGATCGAGCAGGCTTTAGATAAACAAGCCACATTAGCTCAGATGACCGTTAATAATGGTTTAGCTAGTTTACACGTAGAAACGTATGAAACTGCTAATGCAGTACCACCTAATCTTTTAATGCCTTTAGCTTTACGTGCTAACAGTATAGTTGGTTTTGATGCTAATGGTAATGTAGCCTTTTTCCCTACAGCTAATAGCACACCTAATACTAATTCTATAGGTCAATTTTCACAGTTAGGAGTTGGTACTGCACCATCTAATAATGTACCTATAAACTTTCAACCAATAGCAACATCATCTGGAGGTGCTTTAAAAGCATTAAGAAATTCCCCTACAATGATTGTTACGGCTAATGGAGACACACTTTATAACTCTATTCAAGGTGGTACTATTGTAGGTAATTCTTATACTAATTTGAATTATTATGGTACTACTGTAGCACAACCTACTCTTGCTAGTGGTAGCGTTGCCAATGCTTATCAGTTATACATTACACAAGGTATTAATGCTACAAACAACTATGGCATTTACCAAGCAGGTACTGATGCTAATTTGCTTAATAACTTAGGCATTAATGTAACTCCAACAATAAACATACCAGTTAACTTTCAACCTGTCGCTACATCTGTTGCAGGCGGTTTAAAAGGTGTACGTATATCTCCTACATTAAATGCTACAGCTAATGGCGATACGCTATACAATACTATTCAAGGCGGTACTATTAACGGCGGTAGTTATACTGGTTTGAATTACTATGGCGTTACAATAGGACAACCTACATTAGCATCTGGTAGTTTAAGTAATTCTTATGCTTTGTATTTTACTACAGGTCCTGCTGCTACAAATAAGTATGGAATTTATCAAGCAGGGACAGATAAGAATGTTCTTAATAATTTAACATTAGCATCTGGTGGTGGCGGTGCTATTACGTTTGCTGACGGTACAGTACAAACAACTGCTGCAACTGGTGGCGGTGGTGGTGTAACAAATATTACAACAGGTGTAGGTATTACTGCTAATGCTTCAACAGGTTCTATATTACTCACAAATTCTGGTGTTACCAGTTTAGTACAAGGTAGTGGTATTACTCTTAATGCTGGTACAGGTTCAATAACAGTTAGTGCATCAGGAACAGCAGGTGTAACAACAGCTAATGGTACCGCTAATCAAGTTTTAGTTAATGGAACTTCTGGTAGTGCTCAAACAGGTGCTATTGTTTTAACAACACCACAGAATATAGATACTGCAGCCAACGTACAATTCGGAACGCTAGGTATTGGTACGGCAGTAGGTGCAGGCAACGGCGTAAATTTACAACCAAGTGTTACAGCTAGTGGTGGATTAAGTAAAGGACTACGTATTTCACCTTCTATTACGCAAGCTGCTAATGGTGATGTTATTTATGATGAAATTCTTGGAGGTACTATCAATTCAAATAGTTTCACAAATGGTAGCATTTATGAATTAACTCTTGGATCTCCTACAGTAACAGGAACATTTACTAATGGTTATCAGTTGTATTTATCAGGTTTAGCATCAGGTACTTTTACTAATAAATATGGGATTTATCAGGCTGGAACAGAAGCTAACGTATTAAATGGTAGCTTATCAGCACCTAGCTTAACTCTTTCAACAACTCCCTTGGCAGTTAGTTCGGGCGGTACAGGCGTTACTACATCATCTGGTGCTAATAGCGTCGTATTACGTGATAGTAATAGCAATGTATTTGCTAATAACTTTTTTAAGAACTTTCTTAATCAAGCAGCTAGCGGAACAACGATCACTTTAACGGCTTCATCAAGCCCTGATATGGTAATTACGGGTTCTGGTGGGCAAGTAATTAAACTACCTGATGCAACTACATTACCTAACGGAAACATATTCACGTTTAACAACAATCAATCTAGTGGTACAATTACTGTACAGAATAACTCTGGTACTACTATAGCTACATTACAATCTGGTTCTTTTATTGATGTCGTTTTATTATCAAATGCAACATCAACAGGTACTTGGGATTATCACAATGTTGCTCCTTCTAATGCAAGTTGGTCAACAAACACATTGTCATGGGCTGGATCTTATACAAACGGAACATGGAATGGTAATACTATAGGCGTTGGGTACGGCGGAACAGGAGCTACGAGCTTAACAGGTTATGTTTATGGTAATGGTACAAGTGCTATGACGGCTAGCACAACAATTCCTACATCAGCTCTCTCTGGTACAATAAGTCTTACTTCGCAAGTAAGCGGTACGCTTCCTGTAGCAAACGGAGGAACAGGTGTTACCACTTCAACAGGCACAGGTTCAACTGTGTTGTCTGCTAGTCCTACATTTACTGGAACTGTTACTACTAACGGTATATCAAACACAAATGATTTAACAACTGGTACATTAGAAGTCGGTACAACTTTAACGGCAGGAGTAGGTGTTACTTTACAACCAACAGTATCATCATCTGGCGGTACTGCAAAAGGTGTTAGAACAACTCCAACACTTACTGCTGCTGCAAACAGCGATTATCTTTATTCAAATATATTTGGAGGAACAGTTACTAACTCTAGTTATACTGGAGTTAATTATGCTGAATTAGCTTTAGGTGCTCCAACTGTTACTGGTAGTTTTTCTAATGGATACCAGCTTTATTTATCTGGTTTATCTAGTGGAACATTTAGTAATAAATACGGAATATATCAAGCAGGCACAGAACCAAACGTATTTAGTGGTGCTGTTACAGTTCCTAACTTTACAGCAACTGGTACTACTACATTAGCTACAAGTCTTACAGGTTATTTATCCGCATCATCTGGTGTAGTGAGTGCATCTAGCACCATACCTACTTCGGCTTTATCAGGTGTTGTATCTGCTACAAATGGTGGTACAGGCGTTGCAGGAACTATTACAGGTTATGTTTATGCAAATGGTACTTCAGCACATACAGCATCGACTACTATACCAACAAGTGCATTAAGTGGTACTATTAGCAATGCACAATTAGCTAACAGTTCTGTTACAGTAACTGCTGGTACAGGTCTTGGTGGTGGTGGTGCAGTATCTCTTGGTTCAAGTGTAACTTTAACTAACGCAGGTGTTACTTCACTTACTGGTACAAGTAATCAAGTTAACGTAAGTGCATCTACAGGTGGTGTTACATTATCAACTCCACAATCAATAGCTACATCATCTAGCCCACAATTTAGTTCATTAGGTATAGGTGCTGCTGCATCTGGTACTGCTGGTGATTTATATGCTAATAATACATTTGAAGTAGGTACTTCAGTATCATCAGGTATAGGTGTTAATTTACAACCTTCAGTAACATCAAGTGCTGCATCTAATAAATCAGTTCGTGTTGCAGGTACGCAAACGGCAGCAGCAAATTCGGATGCAATTTATAATTTTATTGAAGGTGGTACAGTTGCTACAGGCACTTATACAGGATTAAATTATTATGAAGCAATCATGGGTGCTCCTACCTTTACTGGATCAGGTAATATAACAAACGCATATCAATTATATTTATCTGGTTTTGGAAGTCCTGGTGTAACTATAACAAATAAATATGGTTTTTATCAGGCTGGTAGTGAACAAAATTATTTTGGTGGTTTTATTAACGTAGCAGGTAGTGCTAGAGGAGCTACTAATCAAAACATGACACCTTCTACAACAACTGTAAGTTCAACCAATATTGATTGGTCAACAAGCAATAGCTTTTATAAAACGCTATCTGCTAACACAACTTTTACATTTAGTAATGCAGTAGATGGTCAAGTGATTACTATTTGCTTACTTAATACTACATCTAATTACACAGTAACTTGGCCTAGTATGAAATGGGCAGGTGGCACAGCACCTACAATGACTACTGGTGCTCACTATGACGTGTACACTATTTATTATAACGCAACTGCTGGTTATTATTTTGGTTCTTATGTTCAAAATTTCTAAGTTAATTTGCATTTTATTTAGTTCATACGCAGTTACTGCTTTTGGTAATGCTGGTAGTATGCCTTTTTCTTTTTGGAAAATACCACCCATCGTTAATCCTACTGTAACTTATTTAGTAATTGCAGGTGGTGGTGGCGGTGGTGGAAATAATGGTGGTGGTGGTGCAGGTGGTTTTTTAACAGGAAGTGTTACTTTAACTTCTGGTGTTAATTATACAATAACAGTTGGTGCAGGTGGTGCTGGATCTAGTTCACTTGATGTAACTGCTAGTAATGGATCAGATTCTATTATTTCTGGATCAGGTCTATCTTCAATAGATGCGATAGGTGGCGGTGGTGGTGGATCATTTAGTGGTGCAGGTCTTAATAATGCTAATTCTGGTGGATCTGGTGGTGGCGGTGGTGGTGCTGATAGTGGTCAAACTCCTGGATCAGGAGGCTCTGGTACAGCAGGACAAGGAAATGCTGGTGGAAACGGATCATCTTTAAATACTGTATCTGGTGGTGGCGGTGGCGGTGGTGCAGGAGCTGCTGGTGTAAATGCTGTTACTAATACGGCAGGTAATGGTGGTAATGGATTAACAACAACAATTATTAGCACATCTATAGCTTCTACTTATTCAGTAGGTCAGGTTGTTAGTAGTTCTGTATATTTTGCTGGTGGTGGTGGCGGTTGTTATAATGTAACTGGAAGTGGTACAGCAGGCACTGGAGGATACGGTGGCGGTGGAAAAGGACAAAGTGCACCTGGACAAAATGGTGCAGCAAATACAGGAGGTGGTGCTGGAGCAGGTGGTTACAATGGGTCTTCATTACAAGGAGGAACAGGAGGTAGTGGCGTAGTTATAATTTCATCACCTAAAGTAGCTTCTTCAACTACTGGTTCTCCAATAAGCACTACTTATAGTGGTAATTATATTTATATATTTACTGGATCTGGATCTATTACTTTTTAATATGAAAAAACTATTATTATTTATCCCTTTAATAGCTTTTGCACAAGTTACACAAAATGCATCATATTATCAATTACTTGATGCAAATGGAACTATCTTAGAAATCTTTGTAGCTACGCCTGACGTTGCAGCTACTTATCCAGCGTGTGTATTATCTATATATCCTAATGCTGTATCATGCATACCATATACTTATCCTACGCCTTTAATAGTAACAACTAACAATGTTGCAACGCCAGCCGTAACGACTAATAACCTTTCCATAACAACTAATAATTCACAATGACTCCTACAACTACACGTTACCAATGGCAGAGCACGTCAGGTACTACTGCTTTAACCACGACTACTGCTACGCAAATTGCTCCTGCTGTTTCCACCACCGACTATAATGGTAACACAATAGGATCACGTAACTATCTTACAGATTTAGTCGTTTCTAATACGTCCACAACAGTTAGCACTACTGTCTCTATCCTCGATGGTTCTACTGTCATCTGGACTGCATATGCTCCTAACGTCCCATCAGGTACACAGGTAGCTCCACTCATTATCAACCTTACTACGCCTATTCGTGGCAGTGCTGGTAATGCTTTAAGCATCAAGCTAGGTACTACTTCAGCTAACGTCTATTGGTCAGCTCAAGGCTTCTACGCTAACACATGAACGATCATATTAATAAGCATGGATTCGCCTATTGCATGATTGTAATGGCATTAGCGGATAGCTTTGCTTCACAGTTTAAGGGAGTCAGTCATCAGCAGGTTAGCCAGATGAATTGGCTCGACTGGGCTGTTAGTATAGCTGAGTTTGTAGCAGCTTCGGGTACAGTCATTGCAGCCTATTTAAAGAATCAACCATATGAAACGCCTACCACTCCTTCTTCTACCCCTGCTTCTAAGTAGTTGTGCTTCTACGGCGACTAAGAACGCTTCGTCCTTTGTTAGCCAGATAGCAGCTATGAATGTTTCTGCTGCTGATATTACACAGAGTACAACCACTCCTGTCTATAGCCATAGCGAGAGTGCTACAGGGGTAGCTTGGACGTCTACAGGCTTCTCGGTTCTTAATGTTAAAGCTAATATAGGCATTCCTGTAATAGGGACTACTTGGTCATTCTCCGCGTCTAGCCTAACAGCTGGTAGTAATCCTCCTGTTATTGTTCCCGTAAAATGAATTGGGTACATTGGATACTCTTAGCTTTCGTCGTCTTTGTAGGCATATTGGCTCTCTCCTACATCGTGCTATCCATATTGTTTTGGTGGTGGAACAGAACTTTCTGCAAAGATAAGTGAACGACTTAGAGCTAGCTGGCTTCGTTAAGAAAGCCTATCACACGGTTAATCTGGTTAAATGGAATAACGAGAACCTTGTCCTGCCTAAGGGCTATAGCCTACGTAACGTCATATTTGGGCAGGATATGGATGGTATGCGTCCATTCGGGCTAGTAATAGAGAGCTTACAGAGCCTCGTGGTGGCCTTTCGTGGCACTGAGGCATGGTCTGAGTGGTATCAGGATGCTGAAATCGTTTTAAAGCCCTATAACGGGGCAAAGGGAAGGGTTCACGGGGGTTTCTATGACCTGTATAATAGCCTAATAGACCAGAATGAGTCCCAGGACTGGAAGAAAGACCTACAATATGCCTATATTACGGGGCATAGCCTAGGGGGATCGCTAGCCACCCTGCTCGCTTTAGAGCTTAAGAACGACAACCTGGTTACGTTTGGTAGCCCTAAGGTCGGCGATAAGGAATGGGCAGATGGGGCAAAAGAGACCCTAAGTGATAGTAAACGCTATCACGCCAAATATGATCCTGTGCCGTTATTACCCTTGTCAACCTGGCACGTAAGCTTTGAACACGTATGCGAGCCTACATCTATCTACGACCATAAAAGCAAGGTGTTTACGCCAGTTGAAAACCATAGTCTTGACAGGTACATCGAGCTTGTCGGGAATACCATATCTTGAACACGTTTGATCCCAACTCCTTTGACGCACGTTTCGGCGAGGTATTAGCCGAGATTAGATCTATTAAGGAAGCAGCATCGCGTCGTGAGGTGCTACTCGAGGAGATCAAAGAGCAAGTGACTTATACCAATGGTAAGGTCAGAACCCTTTATGTCTACAAACAGATTATTGTGTGGGTGATCGGCGTTATAATAGCCGTAGTCCTAGCTCTAATCGGTAGAAAATAAAAGCCCACTGTAGTAAGTGAGCTAAACTCGTTCCTCTGGCCGAAGAACAGGCATCAATATGCAGCCCTATTGAGTTTCTTAAGTGATTCTTAATAGGGCTTATGTTGCTTGTCAAGCAAGCATTATACTGCATTTATTGCGTGTTAAGCAGCCTTTAGACTTCATCTATTACTTCTTAACCATATTGAAGTTGATCTGCTGCCCGTGGGCTAGCCTGTAGCTTGCTCCTATGCTGATGATGACCAGGCTTAGAGCTAAGGCTATTACGCTAATTAAACTAAGTATCCCTGCCTTCTGGCTGGCTCTGGATTGTCGTGAATCCAACTGTGACATCTCCTGCATACGGGTAGGAGCATTGTTACGTCGTTTAGTCTCTCTCCCGATCTTTTGTTCTTGTGATGGATGTCGGTTGCCTTGCATTCCCAGCACACTTCGCATCTTGGACGCTCCGTAAGAAAGTCCTTCCTTAACTTGCTGTATAGCCTGTTCTGTGCTGCTCGTTTCTTGCTTACTTGTCTTAGTGGTGTTCTTTTCATGGTTCATTGGCTTTAAGCTCTTCTATTAATTGTTTTGCGTAATCTAAATGTTGTTTCTCTAACAGAACCAACTTCCTATATTCTTCGCTATCTGGTTTAGCGTCTCTTAAATCTAGTCTTACGTTATTAAGTTGTGTGCGTTGATAGTTGATAGCCAATAATAGATCTATCGTTGATGTTTCCATATTATTTAGGTTCTTCTGGTATATCTATTGTGATCCAGTCTTCTACAGTGACTAAATAGTCATCTGGTTTTTGTTTCTTATTTTCATTCTTAATTCGTGTTCTAAGTTCCTTTTCGGCGTTAGTCTTCTTTTGATGGCAATGGGTACAGATAGCTTGATAGCCGTCTATCTCGACAAATAGGCGTTTAATAAACTCATCATAGCCTATAAAACCTACTTCGGGGTCTACAACAGGGTCTATATGGTCTACCTTGATGTTCTTATTGCCCACAATCTCGTGACATAAGGCACACTCATATTTGTTATAGCCTTTCTTGGCTTCCTTCTTACAGGTGTACTTAGGTGACCAACGGCTAGAAGCTCGTCTAAGGGCACTAACAATGAATCCCTTAAAACGAGCCTCTGTCCATTGACCATTACAACGCGTTTTGGGTGCTTTGGTCATCAGGTTTGAGCATACCTATCTCTAGGTTATGTTTAGCCAATGCTTCTTCAACTTCGTGTAATGAATGCTTACCAAAGTTATTCATTTTCAGTAATTCTCGTACAGACTTAGTTAACAAATCCCCTACGATTGTAATCTTATTATTAAAAAAAGCGTTGGTTACACGCACACTCCAGTCGCTAAACTCATTTATATCGACATTTATGTACTTTTTAACCGATGTAACTTTGTTTAAGGGCGATGGGTTAACTATTTCGGGCAATTCAGGCAATACACGCCTAAACATATAGTTGTATTTAACCACTGGTACTACCTGCACAAGCTCCCAGTTATTAATGGCAAAGCGGTTGATCTCACTTATGTGCAATTCTTGTTCTTCTGCATATTCGTATTTCATGTTACTAGTTCCTGTTCTTGTTGTTTAATCCATTCTAATATTTTGTTTACTGAATCTAAATGGGAACACTTCTTACGAAAGCCGAAGCCTTCGCATGAGCATTCCTGATCTTCTACGTCCACTATGTGTATTACTTCCTTATGTGTACGGCTCTGTACGTAGTACCTATTCGGCTCTCCAGGTATTGGATCTATATTCATCTTTAAAACGTTTAATCGTTATTCTGTGCCATTCTACGCCCTCCCAGAGGGCTTCTAAGAATCTATACGACTCTTCCCATTCATCTGACGTTAAACTCCCATATACGGCCTTTGCTTGCGTAAGCCCGAGCCTCATGTACTTAGGCTTTTGTAGCAGTAAAGTTTCTTGGGTCATGGCCAGTTTTGAGTTTATAGATTTCGTTTAAGTGATAGAACATCTTCCATTCTGTCTCCAGTTGTTCACCAGAGTACCAAATAGCCTCTACCCTACCTGGCTCTGTCGTAGATATGGCTATGCTAAGACCTTTAGCGTTGTTATACGCCGTAGGGATCTCTTTGTAATGCGTCGAATGATAGGCAGCTATTTGTGCAGGCCAAGAGCTTCTAGGATCTACAGGCTCGTCCTTAACTGTCTTACAGGTCTTAAAGTCGAGGATACCTACATATCCTTGAGGCTCTACAATGAAAGCTCCGTCAGTAGTACCTGCATACCCAAACTCTTTATTCACCAATCGTAGCTCGTGGTATAGTATTCGGACGCCAAGCGTTTGTAATAGGGCTTTGGTTGGTTGGACGTATATGTCATACGTCTTGTCGTAATCTTTCCCTTGGAGACCTTTTTCGAGGGCTTCGTGGACTTTCGTGCCGAGGTCTGCTGCGTCATCGACTTGCTGCAACGCTTCCTCTTTGACGATTCCAAGGTAGCTTTTTTCCGCAGTGTTAAAATGTACTTTTGTACCTTCTGCGAGAAGTCTGCGAGCTGCCAGTGCATATTGGTTACACTTCCATACCTCGAGTTGTTTCTTGGCCAGAATGTCAAGAATCGTGGTGACGGACGGATACCACCCATTATCTTTAGCATCTTTGATCGTGCTAGGTCTAGGCTTGCCTGTCGTTTTGCCGATAACTTCGTGTCTGCTTTCCCCGTTTTCATCATAAAAATGTGGCATGTTAAAAACCTTTAGTTAATTCTTTTCCATCTATCGTTAGTAGCTCTATCTGTGTAGGCTTCCTAATTGGGTTATAGTTTACTATTTTATTACGCTTCTTAGGCTCGCGTGGCTTACGTTCCCACACCTTAATGTCTAATCCAGCGTTTCTTATACAGGAGGCATTTGTTACAATGCCCCCGATTTTAATAGAAGCTTTACGGGCTTCCTCATAGCGTTGTGAGTAATTTGGCATTAGTAACTCCATTTTGTCTTTTGCTATCACGAAATAGCAATGAAGAGTCGATGGTTGTAATACTATACTCTCAGTCTTGCCGTTAAGCTTTTGGATCAACATTGAAGACCTTCATCTTATTGTTAGCTGCTAAGATTTGTTCTGCCATATCGACCAACTCTTCACATATAGTCGTTTTATCAACTAATGTTTTGGTTTCTCTATGGTTTTGAGCAACAAGGTCTGCTGCGATCTTTAAACACATTCCTCGTTCCATGCCGTCCGAGTTAAACTTATTAGCTATAATGCTATTAGTCGTAGGAGGGTTAAACGGGTCTTTAGCAGGAGTAGGTACGGGTGCTTTGGCTCTTGGTACAAACCCACCAGGCTTACCTATTTTAAGCTTATTAAGCCCTTTTATGGTGCGTACTATCTCGTACTCTATCTCCTCACCTACTTGGTATTTTGGGTATTGTGTCTTACTAGACGCTTCTCCCGTAGTCCCGTCACTTAGTATGACCTTATAAGGCCAATAGACGCCATTAGGGGTTTCAAAGTTGTCCCCTGTTGGCTTGATTGATGTTATTGTGGCGATGGTTGGCATATTATTTCTTTATTGTTTTATCGATTTTACGTTTTCCATGCAAATAGTTGTCTAGCCATTCACGATTGGCTCGTATTTGGCGTTTGTAAGTTCTGAAATCAATGATTGCCCATGCAATAATGAGAAAGCATGGGACGAATACACAGAGCTGAATGATTTCTTTAACAATCTCGGGGTTCATAGCTTATTATATTCTTCAAATCTGTTTATAATTCGCGTTAAACTACCCATCTTCATCTTGTAAGTAGCCATAACATTGTATGGCACGTTCTTCATGCACTGTATGTTGTCTAGTTGGACTACAAGGTCTGTATGATATGCCTTTAGAGATTCATACACGTCTCTTATTTCGTCTTTATATAGCTTCATATTGATGCTTCCTCCCTGTCGTAGAACTTGTCATGTCCACGTTTCTCACGCAGATAGCGTTGCCATTCCTGCTCTTCGTTTTCCTGTTCTTGTACAAAAGTTCTGTAATCCTCGAGGCTTAAGCCCATGTTGTTTGCCTTAGCCTGTTCAGATTCAGGGTGTATCCATGAGCTATGAAATCTATCTAATGACACAGAAAATAGATTACCTGTGTCCCAAGGCTCGTTGTTCAGAATAACAAACTTATACTGAGCAAATTTGCCACGAACATTAGTGATTTCAATTATTGTTATATTGAATGGGTTGTTTCTTGTATCAGCCCACTTAGAGCCAGGAATAACATTCACAGGCTCGAGACTATCATAGTAAGGATTGTTTTGATTCATCATAACGAGGAACATATGTACCAGAAGCTACTTGGCTGGCAAGCAAATTCTTAGCTTCCTGATTAGATTTCCTCGTGTTAGCACCCTTGATAGCGATCTCTTTGCGTCTCTCGGGACTTAATTTGGCTGCTCGGGCGATTCCGCCTATCTTCCCTATTTGCGACATATATCTCTTGTGATCCATAGTTAGGAGAATCAGCTTGGCTGGTAACAAAAAGACTTGCAACACGAAATGTGCAAAGTAACAATGGCCATGTTATTTGTTTATTGATTAATTCATATTGTCATAGTTCTCCTGTCGGGGTTTATCATTTTTCCTCGGCAGGAGTTTTTTTCTTATTGCATAACATGGCAGGCAATATACTTTCGTTTTCAGTTTTACGTGAGTGATCCTGCGAAGACCGCTCTTAACCCCTTGTCGATACTAATAATCCAAGGGGTTTTTTATTTATTGACACAAACGATTAAACGTCCAATTCCTTACACATCTTCGCAGATCGTAGGGTTCCGACCACGTAATGCCATAAAAGCCTCGGACACTGAAAAGTGAACTCACGCGAAATAGATTTACTCGCAAATCCTAGGGACGGCTTCCGAGAGATTGTAACGGCCTTAGGTGGTAATCGAGGCTAGAAACCTCAAGCAAGGGCAATAGAGTGAATCGAAAGCAACCAGAGTAGCGATAACGAAAGGGTTGGTTCAAAGGGTACAAGATGACTAGGGTTATACCTAGGTAATCTCTCTTTGTGTCCTCAGCAGGGCAATTCTATCATCTGATGATTGAAATTACATCATTGCTTGAGTGAAAGAGCTAAACGAGATTTGAATCAAATCGAGGTTAGCGAGAGAACAACGATTAAAATAGTTTTAGTAGATTTGTTGCTAGGGTATTTACTTGAATTAAAGTAAACAGGACTATTTTAACATAGACACGAAATTGGTCTAAGCTCACGCTATGGTATTGACAACGCCACTACTTGCCAGCTTAGTAGAACCACCCTAAAATGAAAACTACAGGCTTGTTTACGACCCATCGGGTAGAAATTGAGTGTGAAATCGGGAAACCTTTTAAGCTTATCCCTTTCGGTGATGTTCATAGAGACTCAGATATGCACGCTGACAACCATTGGCGTGAGTTTTTAGCTTATGCTAAGGCTCAAAAGAATGCCGTATTCCTAGGTATGGGCGACTATACAGACGGGGTGAGTACGAGTGAGCGGATAGTCCTGGGAGACGAAGGACTCCACGATACAACACGCACCACTTTACAGAATGTGTACAAGGGCGTCACAAAGACCTTAGTCAATGAGCTTAGCTTTTTACGTGGAAAGATGATAGGTATGTTAGGTGGCAATCATTACTTTAAGTTTAATGACGGCGATACAACAGACCATATCTTAGCCTCAGCATTAAACACGAAGTTTTTAGGCGTATGTTCCTTTATCAGACTCTCATTGAGATTCAAAAACAACCCTCATAAGCGCAATAGCCTCGATATATTTGCTCACCATGGCAAGGGCGGTGGAATGTCAGTAGGTGGTACATTTAACACGATTGAAAAGATGACTACGACCGCAATCGCAGACTTCTACCTCATGGGACACGACCACAAGCGCGGTTGTATACCCTCAACTCCACGTTTAGAGCTTACCAGTACGGGAACAGGCGCAGAATTAAACGTCAAAGAGCGTACACCTTGGATTGGCAGGACGGGAAGCTTCCTAAAGGCTTATGAAAACGGAAAGGTCAGTTATAACGTAGACGCAGGCCGTTCACCAGCAAGCTTAGGTTGGATTGAATTTGAAATCACCCCTTATAGGAATCGTCAAGATGACAGGGACACAGTAGAGTTCCAGGTTCGCGGAACTTCTTAATCAGCACCTTCCCCGACAATATCCATACCTAAGGGCTTAGAATCCTGCACCTGCGTTAAATGGACATACCTCGTGCAACCTGCTTGGTCTTCGACTTCGAGTAGGTAGTAATTGTCAGGACGATAAAGGATACCCGTTATCTGGAGAGGTTCTTCAGAGTTGGATTTATAGATGATTTGTCCCCAGCCCCAGCCGTTAGGAAGCCCGTCTAAATTCATGAGTTGACAAGAAACCCCGTTAAACTATTCGTCAAGTCTATGAAAACAACGCGCAATGTAGACGGACACGACTCCATACTTACACAAATTTTGAATCCTACTAAAAAGTAGAGCTATCCCGACATCATAACACGCCATAAGAAAGCCCTAGGCCGTTAAGCTTAGGGCTTTTCTTTTGTAAGGTAGTTAGCTTCCTAACCACCTCGTTTTAGTCGTTCAATAAGCTCCGCTTGGTCGCGTATAATACGAATAAGCGAATTCCTCGAAGCCGTGCCAAGATTAGCCGGCATCAGGACTACTCCCTGAGCCAGCTTATGCTCGCGGTAGTTTTTGGCTAGATTAGTCACGCCTTTAGGGGCAACGTACCCGTCTTCGCCTAGTTTAGATGATTTATAGTGTTTCATGGATTAGTGATTTTAAGGCTCAGGAAGGCCATTTATAGGCCATTTGACTAGTCAGGGTATACCTAGATATACCCCAAGTCATCAAAAGGCTTTTAAACAGGGTTTCCTTCCGTTAATTCGTCTACAAAGCTAGCTTCATAGCTCCAACCCTCAGCTAGTGCGTCCAATAAGCCTTTAGCACTAACTTGCGAGTCTAGCTCTATGGCTATATCTTGCGCTTGCTCTTCGTTGTGTGCTTCAACCTCTTGCGTGAGTTTAAAGCTATAAACTGTCGTTACTGTATATGTTTTCATAGGATTAAAAGTTTTCAAATGTATTAGTGATTACCTCTAAACCCCCGCCAAAGCGAATGATAAAGAGGTAAGCCTCATCTAAGGTTGCGAAAGTAAGTAGGTACCTGCCTGTGTTGTTCGGAACCCATACGGCGTAAGGATCTTGCATTTATGAGCCCCCCTTTACGGTTTTGGCCAAAGATACGGTAACTTTAGTACAGTTCAGCTCGGGATCTATGGCAACGTAACCGCTTTGCTCGTTAGCAAACCAATAAGCAAACCGCTTATTGATTGTTTTAACGTATTCAGTAGTGATTAGATCGCTTCCAGAATAGAAAGAAACCTTCCAGGTACGTACTGACGGGATCATTTGCGAGCCTTTCGTTTAAGACTGTTGATCGCATTTTTATAAACGATCTCGGGGCGATTACCTGGTAAGGATAACTTGCTTTCAAGCGCGTTTAAGAAAACCGCTTTCTGGTCAACGGGAAAACCTATGACCAGGATATGTTTATTGATATATGATTTTATAGTATTCATTTGATTTATTGTTTATACTGACAAAAGAGCGGCTTGCTTAGCCTTCCCTTCAGAATGGCCATGAGGATTGATCCATACATCCGCTAGCCTGGATTTATTTAACCCCGAGCATAGTAAGCATTTATCGCAAGAAAGGCCTTTAGCGTCACTCAAACATTCCATTGAACCCTCAGGCTTAACGGGAGACGCGTGGAAAACTCTATAGTTTAGAGATTTAGCCAAGCGATACGATGATTCGGTTTCCGTAGATACCATGAAGTATTTAGCGTACTCGCTAGCTAGTGGATTAGTCTTCCAATCGTGGAAATAACCAGTCCAGCCACGCGAAACACTAGCGATCGCTTTGACGATACTTAAAGGAAGCAAGCTTGGATTGCCATAAGCGCCAAATCTAACCTTACGGCCGCCAAAAATAGCCTGGTAATGTACGGGATCAATCGAAGGATAATTACCACGATGATACGCTTTAAAAATACTAGTGGGCGCTTGAAATACAGTGACGTAGCAACCGCCGCCGCTAGCAAACGGGCAACCGAAACAGATTGTCTTAGCATCCAATCCAGATTTGACCGCATCCATAGGCTTATGATTCTCAAGTAAAAACCAAATTTGAACCATATTACCCGTTTTATCGTTCTTAGTTTTTAGCGTGGCAATAACCACGAAAGGCTCCCCGTTAGTGATGCCGCGATACAATACGTATCCTTTACGTTTAACTAGTTTAGTTGTCATTTGATGTTATTTGATTAGAGATTGGAGGTAAGCGAGTAAGAATAATGTACCCCAAAAAAGTACATTGATTGTTAGTCCGACCAGGTAATGATCTAGTTTATCTTTTTTCATTTGTGATTAATAATGAGAGTACCTAATTTGCTTTTTAATGCTTTGATTTGATCCGCTAGTTCGGGCTCTTTCGTCATATTCTCGCGAGTCCACTTTTCGTTTTGATGTAATCCTATGAAGATCCAGAGAGCCTCTTGCTTACTTACTTTGAGTGTAATATTTTTCATGTATGTTATTTGGTTAAGGTTGACGGTTGCTATAGTACCATAACGAATTTTAAAAAGATATAAAAACTTAACCGCTAAGATATAACTTATTGATAATACGCTAACTTATAACCGATTTTAGTTTATCGTAACTCGCGGAAGGAATAGCTAATTCCTATAAGAAAGCTTGAAGATACCAGGGAAAGCTTAGAGACGTAAGAATAGCCACAAATGCCAAAGAAAACAGATAAGCCACTAGCTGACTTAGAAAACCCTGACTTCATTGCTGAACTACTAGCAAGATTAGCTAGCGGTGAAAACGTACAGAAAACCTTACGTAGTTATAGCGGTGACTTAGAACGTAGATTCTGGAAGAAGTGTTATTTAGAACCTACGTTTGCGCTTACAATCGCACGCGCACGCGAAGCTGGAATAGACGCATTAGTCAGCGAAACCTTAACAATAGCGGACGAATCTGACGAAACTAACTACAATTCAGCTAAGCTGAAGATACACGCGAGACAATGGCTAGCTAGTAAACTTAACCATAAGAAGTACGGCGACAAAGGATTGTTAGGTTCAACAGAAGGTAATGGACTTACTGAGCTAGTCGTCAGATGGGGACAACCGAAAGACAAAGTCATCAAAACAATTGAAACACTAGAGGAAGAACCAAAGGCCATTGAACAATAATCAACCACCCCCCCTTGTTCAACTGGTATACTCAGATCGACCCCCCACCTGCCCAACGCCGTGCGTGTATGCGCCGTATAAGACAATATAAATAACCCCCTACCCATCAACAACATAGCCCACAGCAGATATGCCCACTCAAGAGATAGAACTATTGTATGTACCTAGGGATCAGTTTGTTCCGTTACATGAGACGGATAAGCGGTGGAAGGTGGTAGTTGCACATAGACGTAGTGGTAAGACAGTGAGTAGCCTTAACGAGCTAATAAGGGGTGCGTTGCTTTGTACTAAGACTAGCCCGAGGTTTGCGTACATCTCCCCGTATAGGACGCAGTCTAAGGCTATAGCGTGGACATACCTTAAAGACTTTACGGCCAACTTGCCTAACAGGCGTGTGAGTGAGTCGGAGTTGTATGTGGAGTTGCCTAGGGGTGCTAGGGTCACCTTGTACGGAGCGGATAACTCTGAGTCGCTTCGTGGTATTTACTTGGATGGGTGTGTGATAGACGAGCCTGCGGATATGGATCCTAACTTTTTTAGGGACGTTATACGTCCTGCTTTGTCTGACCGCCTAGGTTGGTGTTTGTGGATAGGTACGCCAAAAGGGCGCAATAGCTTCTTTACGTTGTACGACAATGCTTGTTCCGATCCTGAGTACTTTACCATGTTCTTGCCTGCTAGTAAGTCGGGGCTACTTCCCGAGGCTGAGTTGTATTCGGCCTTAAAGGCCATGGGTAAGGAGAGCTATGATCGTGAGTATGAATGTAGCTTTGCTGCGGCCATACCTGGAGCTATATATGGGGATGAGATAGCTAAGCTTAGGGCTAACAATCAGATTCAGGACTATGCGCCAGCAGCCAACCTACCGTTTGATACGTTTTGGGATGTGGGTGATTCGGACTATACCTGTATATGGCTTGTTCAGTTTGAGGGCAGGCACATTAACTTAGTGGACTATTATTCAGCAAATGGCCAAACTGTTGGACATTATGCGAACCAAATCAAAAAGTGGGGTGAGGTCTACCAAACTGTTATCCGCACGAACTACCTCCCACACGACGCAGATCATGTACGAAGGGGTGGTAGTTGGAAAACTGACCTTACAGAAGCTGGACTCAGTAGAATCTCGATTGTTCCGAGAACACCTGACATCTGGCTTGGTATTAATGAGCTCCGCTCTATCCTACCACGGTGTTACATTCACAAGACCAACTGTAGTCGCCGCTTCGGTGACAAAGAGTCATCAGCTCCTAGCGGACTCGACTGTTTGGAATACTACCACAAGCGTGAAGAAACCGACCAGAATGTCATATATGAGAAACCTGTGCATGACGAGTTTAGTCATGGTGCGGACGCTTTGCGCACGATGTCTGAAGCGCATAGGTTGGGTATGTTAGAAGGTAGTAGCTTTGTAGCCCGTAATAGCAGGCATACGCCGATAAAGGTGTTGCGTGGTCCATCGGCTAATAGCTACAAGAGGAAATCAAAAGTTAAATCTATACGCTAATGGCTATTCTTCCTATAAGTAATACAGGTGTTACCAAATCAGTTGATAGAACTGCTGGTGGATCAAAACCTGACAACACACCAGCAACTGGTACAACATCATCTGGTGGAGGAGGAAGTGGTCCTGTTACTAGCGTTACAGGATCGGTAGGTGTTGGTGCTAGTCCAACAACAGGTGCAGTAAGTGTATATTTAAATACTACAGGTGTTGCTGCTGCTACATATGGCGATTCTACACACGTTCCACAAATTACTGTTAATGCTGAAGGCCAGATAACATCTGCATCATCTGTAGCAATTACATCAGGTGGTACAGGTACAGTAACATCAGTTGGCTTATCAATGCCTAGTGAGTTTACTGTCACTGGTTCACCTATCACATCAAGCGGTACATTAACTGTTACAAAGGCTAGCGAATCAGCTAATACATTTTATGGTGCACCTAACGGATCAGCAGGCACACCAATATTTAGAAAGCTAGCCACCGCAGATTTACCAACAGGCACAGGTACAGTAACAGGCGTGTCTGGATCAGGTAGCGTTAATGGCATTACACTTAGTGGTAGTGGTACAACTAGCGTAAACTTAACATTAGGCGGTACGTTGTCAGGCATAGCCAATAGTCAATTAACAAATAATTCAGTTACTGTTACCGCAGGCACAGGTTTATCAGGCGGTGGTACAGTTGCGTTAGGCAGTGCAATTACTTTGAATAATACCCTTACAGGTGTTCCATCAGGCGGTACAGTTGGTCAAAGACTAATAACCAATAACTCAAGTGCAGTTACTTGGAGTAATGATCCAATGACCTATGCACAAGATTATGGTTTTGGTGCAGCAGGTAATACCGTTACACAGAACACAACAGCTTTACAAAATGCAGTTAACGCAGCAGTGGCTGCTAATGGTTGTCTTTTACTACCAGCAGGATCAGTCCACATAAACTCAGCAATAACGATTGGATCGTCTGGTAGCCCCTTTGCAGGTGTGATTAGAATACAAGGATGCGGTAAGCTAGTATCTGAAATCATACAGGACTCAGCAGTTAATGGTTTTACCGTTTATATGGCTAATCCATACGGTGAAAACATAGGGATAGAGTTTGAAGATTTATCAGTCATTGGTAACAACTCAGCTTGTGCTACAGCCATTTACATCAACACAGTACAATACGGTTCTATTGAGAATCGTGATCTGATTTGCATAAACAACGTATCAGTAACTGGCGTTGTAGCTACGAACACAGGTGGTTGGACTAATGGTTTTGTGTTTGTGGGTGGATGGCACATATTAGTTACCAACTGTTACGCTGCTGGTTGTCTTAACGTATTACCAACTACATCAGGACTTGGATCTGGTGCAGGTTTCTTATTCCAAGATTGCGTAAACTGTAAACTAGATACTGTTACTGCTGAATGGTGGAATCGTGGCGTTAGTATGGTAATTAGTTCATTTACCACACAAGGCGTTCAAATTAACAACATACAGACGCTTAACACCATTAATGCCATATACAATAATGGCTCTACCATGTATCTAACGAACTTCTTGTTCGATAATGGTAATAACTTTAGCACAAGTTGGGTAACTGTTAATATCTTAAACCACTTTGGTTCAGGTTACATGAGCAATGGTCAGATATTACAAAATGGTGGAGCTAATCAGATTTATTTAAACAACTCTACAGGCTTAATGATTAGCAATATAGATTTTACTAATCAGGCTAGTCTTACAGGTGCATCAGTATTACTCACTAACGGCACTAACAATGTAATCGTTTCTAATTGTTTATTTGCATCTGCTAAAGGCGTGCAATGCGATGCAGGCACAAGTAATAATAAAGCTAGAGATAACATAGTTCCTAACGGTAATCTCGATAGCAATTCAGCAGATACTAGTACAAATACATTAGGCGACACAGTAGGCATTACTACTGTTCCTACGCTTACAGGTGCAGCAACCTATTCATGGAGTATTAGCATCGCTAGTGCCTGTTTAGGCAGAATACCTAGAGCAATCATTGTACAACGTGCTAAGACTGATAGTACCGTAACTTACAAGCAGATGCTTGCTCAATGGGACTATAACAAT
>Ga0214170_1000149_pt1 | contig 29872 bp, 32 predicted proteins | sample TroBogEpilimnion_2_FD_153008 | JGI IMG/M metagenome (GOLD analysis project Ga0214170, IMG submission 153008) | Freshwater microbial communities from Trout Bog Lake, WI - 27JUN2007 epilimnion | ecosystem: Environmental > Aquatic > Freshwater > Lake > Epilimnion/Euphotic zone | place: Trout Bog... | reverse complement strand
TTCTAGAAGAGCTTTTGGTTTTAGAAATTTCCAAAACTACCGACTCAGAGTCTTGGCTTTGTGTGGTTGGAGTGGAGTGATTAATCGTGTTTGATAAATGCTCATCCCCCGATTATGGTGAAGAGCCCAGAAACCAACTGTATAAGCAACTAGGCTTGTGAGAGTGTTCGTTGATTGGAATGCTTCTTGACGATAGATAGCATTGAAGCTGATTCTTTGAGCTTTATCAATTTCGAAGAAGGCGCCAAGGTTTGCGACAGCTCTCGTCTTTGTAGATTTGGATTCAGGTTGATAGCTTTTAGACCAGGCATACCTGTTGCAGAATAATTATCGCCGTGATTATTGAGATCTCGCTCCATAAACATCCTCGATTATTTCTTAATATCAAACACCTGTAGTAAGAATTTGCGGTATTTGTCCTCATCTTGGTTAACGATATACCAAGGTTGTAGGAGGCTCCAACACAGAGCAGACCATTGCAAAAGTAACTGCGTCATTATCCATTGGAGATTTAATTGAGGAGACAACATCAGTTTTAATCAGATTAAAGATGAATGCCTTGATTTAACAAAACACCCATGTCAATACAAGTTTAGATATTAAGCAGAGGATATCAATCAACACTTTGGAAATTATCCTACCTCTGTGATGATTGGATTAATAGATCTCAATCTCAGTAACTCAAAAAAAGACCAACAGCCAATGTGGGTCTAGCGAATGATCTTGGTAAAAATTTGCTAACGCAAGTAAATTATTTACACACTCAGACTCCATTTAGTAACATAGGAAGCTCATCTATCTTATTGTTCTATCAAATGGGGTTGACGTACAACTAGATTGATCAGTTTTGAAGTGCTAAGCGGATTGATTTTTTAGTCATTTCAACAAAAGAATCAATTGAGCCAGATCCTGTTCTAAATGACTCACCCCTAATAGTGATTAAGCCCTCATTCAAAATATCTTTGCTTTGACTATCAACAACCTTGCTTTCCAAAATCATCGCAGGAATCTTTGAGTTTAAGTCCGTGGCACGACCAGCTACATTAGCGGCGAGTCCAACAGGGGTGAAATCACGGGGTCTTAGGCTACCATCATTTGCATAGTCAGCGCCGGTAATACTGACAGTTAGTCTCGCGACACCTGGGCCCGCTTGAGGCACAACCTTAAAGCCACGATTACTGAGAGAATCCAAAATATCTTTTTGTAATTCTGCTTTTATTGAAGCCATTACCTCAGGCGTTAATTTTTGATTCGGTTCATGATTAATCACGATGGGATCAACAATCACAGCTTGATACGAGTTCGGAGGAACATCACTTTTTCGGTAACGCCACAAATGAACATCAGGATCCTTAAGTGCTACCGATTTTAAAATATCGTAGTTAGGTAAAAATCCTGAATTAGGAACAGTTGAGTTAGTAGTTTGTGGGCCTGAACTGCAACCCGCAAATAGACCAATGAGAAGGATTACGATGAAAGAATAAATCAATTTGAATGATTTGATAGTGTTCATGAATGACCTATTCGTAAAATAAAAGATATGCTCTACAACTCACATAGTAACTCATTTAAGAGACTCAATGAATGCTTCTGAGGCCATATTTGATCATTGCTCAGAAAAAATGCCTTTCAATCAGACCAATATTAAGGGTTAATTAAAATCATTGATATGTCTTATCTATTTTGCATAATAAGATAGTCAGATCTAGAATATATTTGGGGGTATGTTTATGAATGATCAATTGAAACTTAGACCATTAGAACGAGAAGATTTACGTTTTGTTCATGAGTTAGACAATAATGAGACAGTTATGCATTATTGGTTTGAAGAGCCTTATGAGGCCTTTGAGGAACTGTCTGATCTATATCAAAAGCATATACATGATCAAAGTGAACGCCGTTTTATTGTTGAGTTAGAAAAAGAATCTGTAGGTTTGGTAGAACTTGTTGAAATTAACCATATTCATCGCCGTGCAGAGTTTCAAATCATTATTAGTCCAAAGCATCAAGGTAAGGGCTTTGCAACAACTGCATCAAAGTTAGCAATGGATTATGCGTTTAAAACACTTAATTTGAATAAATTATATTTAGTCGTTGATTCTGAAAACACAAGAGCAACCAATGTTTACTCTAAATTAGGTTTTAAAAGCGAAGGAGTATTAATTCAAGAATTCTTTGTGGATGGTGAATATAGAGATGCTTACAGAATGGCTGTTTTTCAAAATGAGTTTTTGCAATTAAAAAAGCCTGATTAATCTTTGTGATTAGTTAGGGGATAACTCGAGTTGATAGGATCTAAATTCTTTTGGAGCCATATTCAAAGGCAAGTAATTCCCATTACTCCAATCATCAATATATTCCTTATAACGTTTGCTCTGAACCCATCCTGATTGGCCTCCAAAGCCAATAAATATAGATTCATTCAGGTTAGATAAATCATAGATTGCGCGCATTCCTGGAGCCACTTTTGAACTGTATGGTTCTGTTTTGTCATTAAAGCTCATTGTGCCCACATTAATTGTTTGACCATCGCCAGGCGAGGAGATTTTGAGATTGAAAATATTCCTTAAGAAGGGGACTTGTCCAAAAGGCTTATGACTACCAGTAGCTATATGAGCATCTCCCCATTTCCACTGATTCATATTTTTACCATAACGCTTGATTAAATAATTTAGAGCATTTTCTAAAGCTAAATTACTTAGTTCAGAACAATCATTTATTTGTAAAGCTGGTGAAGACTTGCACCAATATTGAGGGTTATTTTTAACTACACTAAGAAGACCATCTCGCAAACCACGTTGAGAGTAGAGACGATCAAAAGAATCCCCTAGTTTTTCAGTAAAAATAGCTCTTGTTAGTTGATCTACCCAGGCATTAAAAATGAGTGCATTTGGACTATCTATTTTCATATCACCATCAAACTCATTGATATCTTTTGGTAATTCATTCTTATGAGAGCTTGAGGAGAGGCTTTTCTTAAAAAGTTCCAGTAAGGGTTGGGCAGCTAAAGAATGCGTATCATTTTGTAATGCCTTCATTGTGTTGATGTCGTGAACTTTATTTTTCTCAAGTAATTCAGAAATGCGATTTGCTCGGTAGGGCATTGTCCAATCTGCTGTCAACATATTAGGTGCAATAGGATCTTCTACTTTTTGATTAGCGGTAAAGATCCAAGGCTTTTCGGGTGAATATTGATGTGGTAATTCACTTGGTCTGATAAATTCTTTCCAATCATTATTAGCATCCCATCCAAAAGTTGGTGCAACACCAACCATACCTTGATTTTTGAGACGTTTAGGAGCTGCCCCTGCGGCTGTATAGGCTATTTTTCCCTCAGTATCTGCCATCACGACATTTTGCATTGGCGCATAATATTTTTCGAGGCTATCTCTTAAAGACTCAAGAGATTGCGCCTTATTCATATCAATTAATGCCTGCATTGATTGATTTTGTGGGTCAAGTGCTGCCCATTGCAAAGATAAAACAAATCGTTTTGTATCTATTATTTTTGCTGTCTGCGGATATGCATCTGATATGACAGGACCATGCCTTGTTTCTCGAACTACAAAATTGATAGGCTCTTGATCTTTAACAAAAATAATTTCTCGACGAACCTTAAAAGACTCATATCCTGTTGGAGTCTTATATTGCAGAGAATTATCCGGATGAATTGCTTCAATAAAAAGATCTTGAACGTCTGGAGCTGTATTTGTAAATCCCCAAGCGAGTTTTGGGGTGTAGCCTAAGACCACACCAGGAAGCCCAGGAATAGTTCCACCAATAACATTCAGATCCTTTGCATCCAAATGGGCAAAATACCAAGTTGAGGGGCTTGATAAACCTAAATGAGGGTCATTAGCTAATAAGGGTTTTTTAGATGCAGTGTGACTACCGGAGATAACCCAATTATTGGAGCCTTTTCCATCTACATTTTGAGGCAGGAAAGCCTGTACATTATCTAAGTGAGTATTCTGTGACTGTTGAGTAGTCGGTTTTAAATAAATATCAGCATCGTGATACATTTTTGCAAAATCTAATGATGTTGCAGGGCTATCTCCCTCGTAAGGGGGAATGATTTCCCATATTTTTGATGTTGGTAAATCTTTAGCTAGAGCCAATCTGGTAAATTCTTTATTCCAGTTATCACCAAGATCAAGAGCCATCATTAAAGACCAGCTTACAGTATCAATAGGCGTCCATAAGGCTGGTTTGGAGCCAGTTAGCCAAAACTCTAGGGGGAGAGCCCACCCCAAATCTTTATAGCCTGCGTTTACGCCATTACTATAGGATTCAATGGCTAACTTTGTCGAGCTTGGTAAGTTTTCATATTGAAGTCTAGCTGCTTTTCTGATGCCAAGTGTTTTAATAAATCGATCAATATCAACCGTTTTATCTCCAAGAACTTCGGAGAGCGTACCGGAGGCTAACCTACGATTAAATTCCATTTGCCAGGTTCTTTCTCTAGCATGAAGATAACCGAGAGCAAAATAGGCATCGTTTGGATATTTTGCCTGAATGTGAGCAACGTCACTTTCATCAAACTTTACCGTTAGATGATCTCTTAAATTTTGGTTATAGAATTTTCCATTTGGTACTGATTGTGCATACATTGAATAGAAAAAAATGACTACCCCCAAAGTAAGAGAAATGGCTATAGTTAGCCATAAAAAATACTTAGATAGTCTAAAAAATAATAATAATTGGGGATTAATTTTCATGAGCTTTTTATATATGTAGATCTATTTTAGACCTTTAAAAAGAAAATAAAAAAGGGGCAATAAATTGCCCCTTTGTAGTCATGATTTTTAAATTAGTGGCTACCACCAAGATAAGCGGCAATAACAGCCGGATCATTTTTAAGTTGTTCAGCAGGACCATGAACTTTAATATGACCATTTTCTAAAACATATCCATAGTCAGCGACATTTAAAGCTGCTGCTGCGAACTGTTCTACGAGTAACATCGTAACGCCTTCACTTTTTAGGCGTTGAATAATCTTAAATACTTCATCTACCAGAATTGGCGCAAGTCCCATTGAAGGTTCGTCTAGTAGGAAGACTTCTGGGTTGAGCATAACTGCACGCGCCATAGCAAGCATTTGTTGTTCACCGCCGGATAAAGTACCAGCAAGTTGATTTCTACGCTCTTTAAGACGCGGGAAAAGCTCCATTGCTTTTTCTAAATCATTTTTGACATCTCCCTTAGGGCGACTTCCAGTAAGTCTGGGGAAGGCTCCTAAGAGAAGGTTGTCTGTTACAGACATTGTAGAAAAAACTCTTCGACCTTCAGGCGAGTGAGCTAGCCCTAATCTTGCAACACGATGTGAATCAACACCTGTAATGTTCTCACTGCCGAGTGTAATTTCTCCGGCAGTTGGCTTAATCATTCCAGTAATAGCACGCATGGTTGTAGTTTTACCAGCACCATTGGAGCCAATGAGAGTGATAATTTGGCTTTTAGGCACTTCAATATTGATGCCATGTAAGACTTCTACCTTGCCATAACCTGCTTTAAGATTTTTAATAGATAACATACTATTCCTTTTAGAGAAGCTTAAGCAGACTGACCGCCCAAATAGGCTTCAATCACTTTTTCATTAGTTTGAATTTCTTGTGCAACTCCCTCGGCGATTTTTTGACCAAAATCTAAAACAGAAATCTTGTCACAAACGCTCATCACAACATCCATATGATGTTCAATCAAAATAATCGTAATACCATGGTCACGAATCTTTCTAATGACCGCTAACAATTCCTTGATATCAGGGGCTGTTAAACCTGCAGCAGGCTCATCTAATAAAAGCAGGTTTGGATCTAGGGCAAGAGCACGTGCGATTTCTAGCATACGTTGCTTACCATATGGCAGATTACGTGCTTCTTCATTAGCTAATTTATCTAGACCTACAAAATGTAGCAGTCCTAATGCGCGCTCACGAGCAGCACTTTCTTCTTTTGTAAATCTTGGAAGATGAAGTGCAACATCTAAAAGGTTAGAGTTAAAACTATGGTGTAGTCCAACCAAGATGTTTTCTAGAGCTGTCATTTCGCCAAAGAGTTGTACGTTTTGGAATGTTCTGGCGATACCTGAAAGTGCAATTTCTGATGAAGTTTTTCCTACAACGCTGCTGCTCTCAAACTTTACATCACCAGCTGTAGGCACATAAATACCAGTGAGTACGTTCATCATGGTGCTCTTACCTGAGCCGTTAGGCCCAATTAAGCCATGTATCGTGCCACGCTTAATCGTGATATCAACATTATTTAATGCTTTCAAGCCACCGAATTGCATCAATATAGATTCAATATTCAGGATTGGTGCGGATGAGTCTTTAACTGCGGCTTGATGAATAACGTTTGCATCTGCTTCTCCAGCTGAAGCGGAGAGATCTTGAGCTTGCACAACTTTAGTTTTTAAAGCACCGGTAAAGTTTCTAAAGAAGCCCACGATACCTTCTTGAAGGTAGTAAACCACCAGTAGAATCATTACTCCAAAGATACTCAAACGCCAATCGGTAATGTTTTGAAGCCATAAAGAGAATAGAGCTAATGCAATAGTTCCAACAACAGGAGCGAGCACCTTGTTTTTGGTTGTAATTTGTTTCTTTAAAGCAATTGCTGAGCCAAGAGCTACTAAAACAGCCAGAGCTATAGCAACAATTCTGAAAAGATTAATATCATCAAGCAATTTTGGTAAGAGAACAATAATCACCGCTCCAAGAATCGCGCCAAGACGGGACTTACGACCCCCCATGATGATTCCCAAAAGGAACAATACTGTCAGTTCATTATTGTAAGTATTTGGAGAAATATACTTTTCTGAGTAGGCATACATGGCACCAGCAAAACCAGCAAATCCAGCACTAATCACAAAAGCATAAACTTTGTAACGGTACACAGAAACACCCATACAATCACAAGCAACCGGACTATCACGAAGTGCTTCAAATGCACGCCCTAATTGTGATTTAAGGATTCTGTGAATAATAACCAATGCGATTAACATGCAGATTGCACTCATCCAATAGAATTCACGCTCACCCATTTCAGCGCCCAATAAAGAGGGCTTTAACAATTTGATACCCATTGGGCCTTCGGTTAAAAAGCTCATTTCATTGATTAAAATTTGCAGAATTGTTCCGAAAGCAAGGGTGACCATAGCTAAATATGGGCCTATGACCTTAAGTGCAGGTAAAGCGAGTAAGCCACCAAAAAAAGCAGTTACAAGAATACTTGCTGGGATGGTTACATAAAAGGGTAATCCAAGATGGAAAAATAACACACCGGTGGTATATGCCCCAACTCCAAAAAGACCAGCATGTCCTAAAGATACTTGTCCTGTATAGCCAACAACAATATCCAAACCAAACAATAAGATAATGTAGATAAGAATGGTAGTACCCAAGTGAATGTAGTAGTCATTGTTGAGAACTACAGGGAAGAGGAACAAAGCAATAATTGCGAGTCCGATAGTAATAACTTTAGATGAATTCATATACTTAAACTTTCTTGATCGCAGTTTTACCAAAGAGTCCAGATGGTTTTAACGCGAGTACGAGGAGAAGTAACAATAAACCAGGGACATCTTTATATCCTGTAGAGATATAAAAACCAGTTGTAGTTTCAGCGATTCCGAGAATTAGACCACCAATAATGATTCCAAAACCACTAGATAATCCGCCAATAATAGCAACAGCAAAAGCTTTTAATCCTAGAGAAGCTCCCATTGTTGCACCAGTAAGAGTCAGGGGAGAGATTAAAACTCCTGCGAATGCTGCTGTTACAGAAGACAGGGCGTAAGAAAACATAATTACCACGCCTGTATTAATTCCCATCAGGCTTGCGGCGTCACGGTCATTGGACGTAGCAACTACAGCTTTACCGTAAATAGTTTTACGGTTGAACCACTCCACGAGTAGCATCATGAGAAGAGCTCCGACCACCACTAGAACTTCCATAGGAAGGATGTTTGCGCCTAAGAATTGAAATGGCTCATCTGGTAGTGGGGATGGAAAGCGTAAATCATCGCGTCCCCAAACGTTTTCAGCTACGTTCTTAAATATGATCCCTAAAGCAATGGTAGACATAATCCAACCAAATTCGGATTTGATTTTGATGGCAGGGCGAACGCCAATCACTTCTACTAAGCTTCCTTGTAAAGCTCCAAAAATACAAACTAGTGGAATCATTAACCAGTAGTTAATTCCTAGAGTATCTACACAAGTTAGACCAACTAAAGCGCCTAACATGAGCGCTTCGCCTTGGCCGAAATTTAATGTTCCTGAAGTGGCGAAAGTGAGCTGATAGCCGAAGGCAACAACTGCATAAATCATCCCAAGGGCAATGCCGCTAAAGATTAATTGAATCAGAATTTCCATGGATTTTTCCGTGAATTTAGGATACTAAAAAGATGACAAAATTATTATTAATGGGGGATTATAAATAAAAAAAATCTTAAAAAACAAAAAGCGCTACAAAAATGTAGCGCTTTATGAATCAAGAAAAATTACTTCTTCTTTTTCAAGCGAATATCAGAACCCTTGTCAGCATCTTCCTGGTATGCATAAACAACTTTTCCATTTTTGACTTCGCCCATTACAGGGATGTTATCTGTAATAGCTTCATGATCAGTTTTGCTAAATGGTTTGTCATACACAGTAACGATACCTGGCACTTTTTCGCCTAAGTTTTCTAAAGCTTCACGAATTTTTTCACCGTCAGTTGTTCCAGCTTGTCTAATTGCAGAAGCAAGTAAGTAAATTGAATCGTAACCTTGTGCTGCAGATACAGGTGAGTCAATACGATTATTTTTAGGCTTAAACTCTTTCAAATATGCATCGATAAAAGCTTTACGTTTTTGTGTATTAGCTTCTTGGATGAAAGTTTGTGGCATACGCGCACCTTCACCGTTTTTACCAGCTGTATCGATGAAGTTTGCCATTGATAAAGTCCATGAACCAATCATTGGTTTTTTCCAACCGAGTTTAGCCATGCCATTTGCGATCTGAGCAAGTTCAGGTCCGATTGCGTATGTCAAAATAACTTCAGCTCCAGCTTCTTTAGCTTTGAGGAGCTGTGATGTCATATCTGTATCTTTAATGTTGAATTTTTCAACAGCTACTGGAGTAATACCTTTAGCAGCTAAAGCTTTAGTTAAGTCAGTTTTGCCGAGTTCACCGTAGTTTGTTGAATCATGCAAAATCGCTACTTTCTTGAAGCCACGCTTTTCAACAGCTTCTTGAACAATCATTGGTGCTTGGATTTCATCTCTAGCAGCATTTCGGAAAACATAATTAACTGGTTCTTTATCAAATTGACGTGTGATAACTGTTCCAGTAGCAACGTTATTAAACACAGGAATCTTTGCTTCTTGGTAGATACGTTGAGCAGCAAGAGCTACACCAGTGTTAATGAATCCAACGTCAGCAACAATTTTTTCTTTATTAACAAGTTCTTGGGCAATTGTGATACCACGAGCATTATCAGCTTGATCATCACGTTCTACTAATTCAATTTGACGACCTAAAATACCGCCAGTTGAATTAATTTCTTTTGCAGCAAGTCTTACGCCATCACGCATACTCACACCCATCGAAGATGAACCTCCAGTAAATGGGCCTGTTACTCCGATTTTGATAGTTTGAGCAAATGCGTTAGCGCTCATCAAGGATGCGGCTAATGCGATTGCTGATAATTGGATTTTAAATTTCATACACTCTCCACAATAGTTACAAAAATTAGTGCAATTAAACAACTTATGCACATGCTTTTAAATACGCCAAAATACCGAATTTGTATTGTAACCACAAGAATTTATTAAAACACTAAGGGTTTGCCCCCTAATCTGTGTTAAGATAACGCCTTCGCGTGCCCGAGTGGTGAAATCGGTAGACACAGCAGACTTAAAATCTGCCGCCTATAAAACAGGCGTGCCGGTTCGATTCCGGCCTCGGGCACCAAGCGTACTTTTTGAGACTTTTTTAAAGTAGCTAAGTCAGTAAATATAAGGGTTTCAGGGTTGCACCTTCTGGTCAATTCTGTTATAAAAGATAAAAAATAACCCTTCACTCCGTAGAAATTCCGTATAGAATTCCGTTTTTTAAATAATGTATATTCGCAAAACCAATTCTGGCTATGTTGCTGAAATTTACGTCAGCGGCGTAAGACGGAGTAAAAGCTTTCCACTGAAGCGCGATGCTGCTATCTGGGCAACAGGTGAAGAGAATGCTCTTCGATCAGAAGTAAATGGAAGTATTGATGCTAAACGGACATTGCGCGAGACCCTGGAAAGATACAGAGACGAAATTACAGGCCGCAATACTGGGGAACGGTGGGAGCGAATCAGAATCGACGCAATTCTAGCCCAACCCAAATGGTTGCCCCTTGAAAAAAAAATCAGCCAAGTTACAACTGAAGATTTTTCTAATTTTCGGGATGAGCGTTTAAAAACGGTAAAACCCGGCACAGTCTTAAGAGAGTTTGGTCTTCTTAGTGCAATTATGGAAGTCGCCCGAAAGGAATGGAAGTGGATTCATACCAATCCTATTCGAGATGTTAAGAAACCTACTGAGCCAAATGCTAGAGATCGGTTAATCACATCCTATGAGATAAAAATGATGCTCCGAGGACTTGGGTATAGTCCGAATAAAAGGATAACAACCATCAGCGAATCGATCGGTGTTTGCTTTCTTTTGGCATTGAGAACAGGAATGAGGGCTGGCGATTTAACTGGTTTAAGATGGGAAAATATTCACAGTCAACACGCTGTTATTGAGATAGATAAAGTAGGGCGGCGTAAGGGCCTTGGAAGAGATGTACCTCTCTCTCGAAAAAGTATTCGTGTCCTTGAAAAAATGCGAGGGTTTGATACAGCTTCAGTCTTTGGGCTTAAATCACAGACATTAGATGCTTGAACTGACCTGATTTTTAGCACCACTCCAAAAGAGAGGATTTTTGATAATCTTCAACTTAAAGGAGTATTAAATATGGCTAAAGGTCAGCGTCTCAAACCCGAGCAAATCGTCATCTTATTGCGTCAAATTGATGTTCTTACAACCAACGGCAAAACCCTAGCCCAAGCTTGTAAAGAGCTAGGGACGGTAGAGCAAAGCTACCATCGTTGGCGCAAGATGTATGGCGGCATGAAGGTCGACCAAGCTCGCAAGTGCAAAGATCTAGAACTGGAAAATACCCGCCTCAAAAAACTGGTTGCCGATCTCTCCTTGCGAGAAGCGATGCTCAATGAAGTTATCAAGGGAAATTTCTAAGCCCTGCTAGGCGTAAGATAGTATTTAAATCCTATCATTATCATGATTGGATGATTGTCGATAATCTGGTTATTGATGTTTTTAATAACAGGTTGACTTCTGATTAATATCATTAAATGAGATAGTTATAGTGGCTAACAATTTACAAATTTAAAGTGAAATGTGGGATAAGCTTTCGTTTTACCGAAAAATTACTTAACGATTATTTAAATGAGATTAATTCATTTCCACCAGTTTCTAGATTTGGGGGAGTTTAACCATAGAAATAAAAGTCCAGTACCTATATCAATCGCAACCCAAGATATTTTATTTAAATAAAATGGCATGATCGGATTGAAGATTATTGCTATCAAGATAAACCCCACTTTAGCCATTTGCTTGTATTCTTCTTGATTATCAAAATAGCAATAGAGAGCGGCACCGCAAATTACTATTCGAAGAAGTAAGTAATACTTACTTGGCATGGGTAAAACTGCTAAAAAAAGCATACCTGCAAATATTTTATTAAGGACTCGATTATCCATGATGAAGTGTTAACCCTTTTTTAATATTGAGTCCCGAGCATTCAATGCTTTTTCTTTAAGCCCGGGATGTAAAGAATCAATAAAGGTATTAATTAATGCAGGATAATTATCTGTATTGGGCGCAGTGGGGAAATTGGCCCCATATTTTTCTAATAGTTTCGAAGCAAAATCTTGAGTAGTATCAGGTTTTTGAGTTTGGGCATAACGAATTATTGACAACACCCGTCTACTTTGAATAACTAGCTCCAGTAGTAGATCATTATTTAAAACTTCAACCATCGCTAGTTTTATACAATCCTCTAAATCAATTTTAGAATCTTCAACAAGGGGTTGAACTCTACCTGCGAGTAAATTTGCAACTGAGCTAACAATCTTTCTAAGTGCTGATTCATTCAAACTCACAAATTCTGGTGAATATAAAAGTTGATCTAAAAAGAATTCGGCGATGATGATTTGAGAAATCATCCGATATTTATCCATTTGGACGATAACTGATGGAAGGGAAGATTCTTTTTTCTTGAAAAAGTTAAACATATTAATTTTTTAGGTATCCAACATACTTACAAGCTGTTATGCCAATCGTGAACTGATTTAAGTTTAGTGCCACGGTTAAAGAGAGTATTTATATCTTATCATTGGATCATGATCGATAAATCATGTGGAAAATCTTTTAGTTGATCTTTACTTTTTTACTACGAAAATCGTATCTATTTTCCGATTTCCCGTAAATTAACCCATAAATCCAGTGGTTATAATAAAAGTTATAACGACTGAGGCACTGCTCAAAGTCTCACTTTCGGGTCGCAATACAGGTGATAACTGCTGATATCACGGGCGGGAATTAAACTGGGTTGAATAGTGTTCAACAATTCTTAGTTTGAGATTATTCAATCATCCCTTGATGATGCTTCCACATTGTTAATAACGCCCTCGCTGTAGGATTGGACCTAATCTTTCTATTGGAGTCTGCTTTATACAAAACCACAGTTGCATCATTACCCAATACTTCTCTGACTTTGGCGGACGGTATGTCTCTAGCCCATTTGGGTTGATCCAAATAAACACATATTTTGTTAGAGTTTTTAATGGCTTCCATATGAATAATCTTGGCTGGGCACTCGAATAAAAAGCCACTTTTATAATTAAAGCGCTGAACAACCCAATCACCCAATTGATATTTTCCATGGTGAGTGATAGCACCCTCGAGTTTGGATATTTTGGGATTAGTGATTTTTTTATTGGCAATGTCAAAACCAGTATCCCATGCTTTTTGCTCTTCTTCATTGAATGTGGTACTTTCCTCTAGCGGAAAAACCCATACTGAGTAATGCGCCTTATCTTTCACTTTACTAGACTTCACTCCGAACATTCTTTCACCATCCAAAGGATACAGTGATAGTTTGCTCCTGGCTTCTTCTAAAGTTACTAGATCACTACATAGGGTTTCAATATAGTTTTTAGCGCTTTGAATTATTTCTGAATCAGTTGTTTCAATACAGGCTTCTGATAATGACATTGAACTAGATGAAACATTAGCAGAACCAACAAATACCCTTCTTCCAAATACGTAAACTTTAGAGTGCAGATTAGGGTAGTTATGTACCTTAACGCCCCTCTTTAAAAACTGAATAATCTCTTGAGGACTTACTTGTCCAGCTTTGATAGCCATATCAGTAAAGCGAGTAACCAAAATACTTCCAGACGGAATAGGAAGTAATTTAGATGCGTTTTTACCGATAAAAGGAACGGCTACCATGGCTTTTTGTTTACCTGCCTTTTCTTGAATAACTTTCCAAGGATGCGGTGCGTGAAATTGATTCATGTTGAAATAGACTCTCTAAATATACGTTGATTTCTTAAGGCAATTTGTAAGCTCGACTTGTTTTTGTAAATTAAATACTCTTCCACCGTCTTTGGCAATGGAAGACTATTAAAACCATCAAATGGCAAAGCAAAATCAATTGATTGACTGTCCTCAATTACCCAGTCTTGCAATAGAAAAAACTGGGTGTAGTTCTTAAAATTTCCAAACAGACTAAAGAACGTTTTATAGCGCCCTAAGACCTCTGACAATGGACTAGGCTCATTGATATAGAACCGCTTAATACATTCCAAGGTGAGGTCAAACCTATCCTTAATTAGTGGGTGAAAGCCTCTTGAACCATTAATAGTGGCTTTACCATCAACTCGGTTGGATGGAAATATCATCATCCCACCGATCGTGTAGCCCAATGTTCGAAATGCCTCAATGTCGGTTGCTGGAATCTCTTGAAATACTGCCTGTAACCTCTTTTCCTTCTTAAACGATGGTATGACTGAATCGCTGGAAACAGCAAATTCCCCCAGTTTCGATTGATGGACGAGATACTTCTGAGCGGTTAGTTGTAAATCAAAGACAACACCATTTGGAAGTGGTTTACTCCAGAGTCTTTGATGATACGACCGCAATGTTGGACTATAAGCATCAGGATCAGCTCCGTCCGGAGTGTCTGTTCGAAAGTCAAAATCTATATCTATCATTAGATTATGTTCTCAATTATTTATGACATTAATAGTTTTATTGATGCCTTATGAACTGATGTTGATTAAGTACTAGAGTTAAAAAGAGTATCTATAACTTAACATTGGATCTTGATCTATGAACTGTGTGGAAAAACTATTGGGTGACGGTTACTTTTCACTTCGAAAATCGTACCTATTTTCCAATTTCCCGTAAATTAACCCATAAATCCAGTGGTTATAATAACAATTATAACGACTGGAAAATGAGGAGGGTGTAAAAAAACCACTCAAATGAGTGGTTTTTTATCGTTTGCAATTCAAACGAGATTTTTGCAAAGCAACTTGAGACTCTGTTTATTATTTTGCATATTTGTTATAATTAAAACAATAATAGAAGCAAATAAAACAAAAAGGAAAGTACATGTTAGCTCATGCTGAAATCGCAAATCAAGAAAAAGAAGTCGATCGCACAGCCTTGGCAAAAATGGTGATGCAGTTACTTGATCACTGGGATCTTTCTACAGAAGATCAACTTGCCTTGCTTGGGCTTGCACCATCAAATCGAGCTGCTTTGAGTCGTTATCGTAAAGGCGAACCTATTGGCGTTGGTGTGGATCAATATGCCCGTGTTAGCCACTTGTTAGGCATTCATAAAAATCTTCGCATTCTGTTTCCGCGTAATAAAGTACAGATGTATAGTTGGATGAAGGTGAAAAACAAGGCATTTGAAAATCTTAGCCCTGTGGAAGTCGTCAAAGAATTTGGATTTACAGGATTACTCATGGTGCGTTCTTATCTAGATCGTGCCAGAGGTGTTTAATGGAATCTCTTTTTAAAGATTTAAAGCTATTAGATATCCATCAAGACCTTTTGAGGAACATCCCCTCTCTAATTCGAAGTGAAAATCTTTTTGATGATTTAAGCGATTCACCAGAAGATTGGAATACAGCAATCCAAGTTGAACTAGATGGTAAGCCTAAGGATTTTATTTCTCCCACCCCTATTATCCATCGTCCTTTTGAAGATTCCGCATGGAATAACGTAATAGATTATCCATTCAAAAATTCGAATAATAGTAGGTTTTCAGCAGGCTCTTATGGTGTTTGGTATGGGGCTGATTCAGTAGAAACGACTATTTATGAATCTGCTTATCATTGGTATACAGTCTTGTTAAGTGATGCTGGATTTAATCAAGATGGAATGATAACTGAACGCGTCGTTTACTATGTTCGTTGTGATGCTGCACTGATTAATTTAAAGGAAAAGATCGCGGAATATCCGCAAATCATAGATCCGAACGATTACGCATATTGTCAATTTATTGGATCAAGACTTCATCATGAGGGTCATCCTGGATTGGTTACGCAATCTGTAAGAAACATAAAGGGCGAGACTTATGCCATTTTTCGACCGCAAGTATTATCCGCCTCTCGAATATATAGATATTACTCCTACGAAATAAAAGGAAATGATATTTTGGTATTTGAAGATGGAAAGAAAAAAATTTTAAAAATCTCAAATTAGGCAATTTAAAAAACTAATTAATACTATAACCTCTTCGAAACCCCTCACAGTCTCACTTTCGGGTGGCTATGTAGGTAAGAATCGTGGATATAACGCAGACGGCGATCAGTGCGTAACTAAAATTATTCATGTTCATTCGGTTTAATATATGAGTTACCAGTCTAATTATCATTCCCATGGAAAGCAATCTTCTACTTATTCTTGGTGCTGTTGCAGCAGGTTTTTTAATTGGCCGGTTGATTAGCCGCAAAAAGCCCGTATATCAACTTCAGAACACGGGTGAGGCACTTGTCAGGATAGTGATCTCCGAACATCTTCCAAGAGGCTCTTGGCACCTCTTAAACAATATCACTTTGCCATTAGCAAGTGGTTCTACCACTCAGATCGATCATATCCTCATCTCTCGCTTTGGCATCTTTGTAATTGAAACCAAGCATTATGCTGGTTGGATCTTCGGGGAAGCTGGATCCCGTGAGTGGACACAAGTAGTCTACAGCCAAAAGAACAAGTTCCAAAATCCCCTGATGCAAAATAATCATCACATTAAAGTGGTTCAAGACAACCTAGACTTTTTGGATTCGTGGCAAGTGCAGGGGATGGTAGTCTTTACTGGGACTGCTGAGTTCAAAACGATAAAGCCATCTGGTGTTTATTCATTGCAAACCATGATTGACCATTTACGATCACGGGATGTGGAGGTATTATCGGAGAACCGCATGCAGTTCTGTATCGGCAGGCTTGAGCATCTAAGGTTAGCTTTGACCCAAGAAACCGATGTACAACATCAGACAAACCTACAGTCTAGAAGAAGATATTAACAATTATTGACGAATACAAGCAAATGCTAAACATTAGCATTTGATGTTTTAGCAAAATGCTACCGGGTAGCATTTTGCTATGTTATTGATTATATTAAATATTATAAAATGCTACCCGGTAGCATTTTGCCATGTCACTAATTGATCTCATTAATTTTGACTAGTTGTAATTCATCGATGTATCTCCAATAGTTTCTCCCAGTGCTTCCCAAAGGTAAAACGCAATTGAATCCTTTCGGGGTCGGTAAAAAAGTTCTCGAAGCAACCACCCGACGGATCGCTTCTTTGTACGCAGCGGGGAATCTAATTTTCAGTGCGAATTTATTGTTTAGAGATTCTGCAATTTTGTGTAATTCATCATCCGTATATTCGTCGATCAAAATAACTTCCTCCACACCCACATGAGGGGACTGAAATACTGCCGTACCGTTTGTTTGACAATTCTTTTTAGATTCATATACTAAAGATGAGAAAACAGGCCGACGGGCGGCCTGTTCGGGTTAAAACGATTTTCTGAATTACTTCAGATCAACACATTTGCCTGATAAACAAGCTCCTTCAAAGTGTCTATTTTCCGTAGGAATAAGACTGACTGAGTTTAGTGTATGATGATTTTTGATGGTTTTCAACAAAAATTGTTGAATATTAATTTTGCAAGGTGCTTTTTAAAAAACATTCCGTTTTAATCCCGTAAATAGGGCTTTGAGTATATTAAATAAAGGATTCTCGATTCCGGCCTCGGGCACCATTTCTTATTGAAGATTCCTTCAAGATAAACCTTTAATCACATATTTGATTTATATTCCTAGTAGGGTATTGATTCGAATATTTGTTCTAGGGGAATTCTATGTATAAAAATAAGCTTCAGTTTTGTAAGGTGTTTTTGGGTATTTTGATGGGCTTATCTATTGTTTATTCCGCACAAGCGCAGAGTCAAAATGATCTTAAGGCCATTATTGATAATCCACTTAGAACAGAACAAGATAGAAAGCTTGATAGCAAAAGAATGCCAATGCAAATGCTTCTTTTTATTCAACCAAAACCCGGAATGAAGGTTTTAGACATTTTTTCAGGACCTGGAAATACCGCCCAACTTTTAGCCTTGGCTGTAGCACCTACTGGTAATGTTTATGCCATGAATATTAAGCCTAACGAGGCTTTGACAGAACGCGTAAGCAAACAAGCTCAGACTAATATTTATCCAATCGTATCCGCTTTGGATGAATTAACTAGTGAGCCAAATGGATCATTTGATTTAATTACTATCGTTAATTCTTATCACGACATGATTAATGTAAAACCTGAAATTGAAGTCGTAAATCAGCGTATCTATGATTTGTTAAAACCCAATGGTGTTCTTATCGTAAGGGACCATTCAGCTAAGGATGGTGCTGGTAAGTCTGTTACAAAAACTTTGCATCGTATCGATCCCGCATCTGTTTTGGAGGATTTTCAGAAGCTTGGATTTAAAAAGGTCGCTGAAGGAGATTTTCTAAAGAGCCCCCAAGATACAAAAGAAAAACACTCTTCTCAAACAGAGGATGTTGTGCCTGAGGATTTTATTTTTAAGTTTGTTAAATAAATTAAGTCTTTAGAGAGCGGGTAATAGCATTGAGGCAAATTAAATTATTTTTGACAACATTTTTTTTGTTACAAGTTTTTTCGGTTTCTTTTGCTGCAACTTATCCGAATAAACCCATCACATTGGTAGTTCCATTTGTTGCTGGGGGAGGGACAGATAGTATTGCGCGAGATTTGGCTAAAAACTTATCTGAGGGTTTAGGACAAAGCATTATTGTTGATAACCGTGGAGGGGGTGGAGGTGCAATCGGTGCGCAGTATGTTGCTAAGGCAGAACCTGATGGCTATACATTACTCTTTGTAACCTCAACTTTTGTTACTCACTCAGCAACTGAGACTAATCCGACCTATGATGTTGATAAAGATTTTGCCCCTATTTCTCTTTTAGGGCGTGGGCCTCTAATGGTTGTTGCAAATAAAGAATCGGGCTTAAAAACAATTAATCAGTTAGTGCAAAAAGCTAAACAATCTCCAGGAGAGATTAATTTTTGTTCAGCTGGATTGGGTAGTATTAATCATTTGTCTGGGGAATTGTTTAAACAAAAAACAAATATTCAAATGACACATATTCCTTATAAAGGAAGTGGCCCAGCTACTTTGGATTTACTTGCAGGGCGTGTGCAAGTATTTTTTGCAACTATTCCTACCATCTTGCAATATGTTGAAACAGGTAGGGTTACATTGCTTGCAATGACAAGTGAAAAAAGATCTTCTCTTTTCCCGAATACGCCTACTGTTATTGAATCAGGAATACCGGGTTTTGAAATTACAACATGGTGGGGTGTTGTTGCGCCTGCTGGCACACCCCAGGATATTATTCTTAAACTAAATCAAGAAATCCAAAAGGCTGCTAATAAAAATCCCTTAAAGGCTAGACTTCTGAAGGAAGGGGCTCAGATATATCAAACAACTCCTTCAGAGATGAAAAAAATCTTAAGTAACGAGTTAATTCAATGGCGAAGCGTAGTATCCGCCACTGAAATCAAGGTTCAGTAAAGATTAGGGCGCTTCTGTAACAAAACCTAATTTTGTTAATCCATTTCTTTTACTTGCACTAAGCACTTGTGCCACGGAATCATACATAACTTTCTTATCTGCGCGTAAGTTAACTTCTGGAATTTGTTCTTGAGCAGCAGCTTCTCTAGCCTTTGCAATATATTCATCCAAAGTGACGGGTGTGGAGTTCCAAAAAATTTGCCCCTTACTATCAATAGAGACTTGTATTGTTTCTGGTTTGCTATTGCTTGCTGTGCTTGCTGCTTTGGGTAGCTCGATTTTTACAGAATGCTGAATGACAGGTAAAGTAACGATAAAAATGATCAAAAGCACAAGCATGACATCAACAAAGGGAGTCATATTAATTTCAGCCATGAGGCCAGAATCATCATCACCTTGAGGAGAGGAAAAAGCCATGTTTAAGGCCTCTCGTTTTGAATTAAGTAGGTGTGCAAATCATCACTAAATCTTCGAAGATGCAGTAAAAGATCTTTATTCGATTTAGTAAGAGCGTTATATCCAAGTACTGCAGGTATGGCAACAGCTAGGCCCAGACCTGTCATGACAAGAGCTTCTCCTATTGGTCCAGCTACTTGATCAATGGATGCAGAGCCAGAGGTGCCAATCGTCATGAGGGCATGATAGATTCCCCATACGGTTCCAAAAAGGCCAATGAAGGGGGCTGTCGCTCCTGTAGAGGCTAAAAAAGCAAGACCTTTTTGGAGGTCTGCAATAACGGTATCTAATTCAGCTTTTAGGTTGCTAGATAACCAGTTTTCAGTTTCGATGTTGTTTGCAAGTGGTAAGCTGTGTGCAGAGCTTGCCCCGAGTTGACGTTCTTGCATCACATAGTGAGCTTTATCTGCGAGTTGATAAAAAGGATTTTTTTCTGGGATAGAAAAGCTGTTGAGACCATCTTGCCAAGAGGTCTTTTTCCAAAACAAAACAGTTTCTTTAATCAGAGGTTTTATTTGATATAGATTTAGAAAACGGTTAATGATTATGAACCATGATCCGATTGACATCAGAAGCAATAGTATTGCTACGATATGGGTAACGGTGTCACCTTGAAGCCATAGATGTGAGATTCCAAATTCTGATTCATTATTAGTATTCATATTTCTATTTTCTCAAATTATCGATTTAGTTGAAATTTTATGGAAATTCCAGCATTTACTTTGCTAGGAACTCCATTCATTAAATAGGGTTTAAACCTTACTCTTGAAGCTAGTTGTGCTGCAGCTCTATCTAATCTTTCATAGCCGCTTGAACGAGTAATGTTGACTGATTTGACTTCGCCTAATTCATTAATAAAAAGTTGAACATCCACAACACCTTGCTCACCGATATCTTTGGATAAGCGAGGATAAAAAAGTTCAGTTTCAGGTCGATAAATCATCGTAAGTTGATTGAGCTCAACTTTACCTGCGTCAAGACCTATTGGAGAGTTTGACTTTGTATTGCTCGTATTTGATATTGGATCTGGTGTTCTGGAACTCTCACTAGATAAGCTTGTTTCGCTTTTGTTTTGAAGTATTGGTTCGGACTTCTGAGCTTGAATAGGTTTAGTCAACTCCTCTTGTTTTGATGAAGGAGATTTTTGTGCAGGTGCAACACTCAATAATTTCGGTGGAGGAGTTTTTGGAGTTGGTGGTGTTGGTAAAGGCTTAGGTGTTGGAGGCGGCGGAGAACTAATGAGTTCGGCTTGCAAAATATCTATCTCTTTATTTTTATTGGGTGCATTTTGGAGACTATATAAAAATAAAAAAACATGAATCCCTATAACACTTGCCAGAATAGAAAGATCTCTAAGGGTTATCAACATTTAGATGGATACTGTATATGCTAAAGCTGGTTTTTGAAAATGTTGACTTAATAATTTTTTCGCTAGTTGCAAAAGAGAGTCACCATTTAATGTTGAGTACAAATCTACTGAACCTGAATTAATTAATTCTTCATCTTTAATAAATCGATTCAATTGGCGAACTACAGCTTGGCTAGTATCAATTATTTGCAGTTGATCTCCAAACAACTTATTGATTGTCGCTTGTAAAAATGGGTAGTGGGTACAACCCAAGACGAGAGTATCTGCACCCATTGAAATCATTGGGTCAATATATTGATGTAAAAGTTGAGATAACTCCTCTCCATCGAGGATCCCTTGTTCGATTAAAGGTACAAGACCATGCCCAGCTTGTTGAATAAATTCACAATCTTGAGTAAGGCTTGAGAGAAGTAGTTTAAATTTTTCGCTATTTAAAGTACTTTGTGTAGCCAAAACGCCGACGACTTTAGTTTTACTAAGATTTGATGCGGGCTTTATTCCAGGCTCAACTCCTATAATAGGAATGTTCGGATATTTTTCACGAATGCGAGCAATAGCTTGAGCTGTCGCTGTGTTGCAAGCAACTACAACACTCTGTGCACCTTGATCTACCAACCATGAGCATAATTTCAGACTTCGATCTGAAACCCAATCAGATGATTTTTCTCCGTACGGAGCATTGGCTGAGTCAGCAAGGTATAGGTAATGATGTTGAGGTGCTTGAATAAGGGCCTCATTTAATATTGAGAGGCCCCCAATTCCTGAGTCAAACACTCCAACGATAGACAATCGATTTAATCCTGAAGGTGGAAGAATTTAAGCAACGGTGACAGGAATCTTTCCGATTTTCATTTGCCATTCACGAGGTCCAGTTTGGTGAGCTGAAATACCTTGAGAATCAACAGCAACAGTCACTGGCATATCTTTAACTTCAAACTCGTATATTGCTTCCATTCCTAGATCTGCAAAGCCAACAACTTTAGCTTTTTCAATTGCTTTTGCAACAAGGTAAGCGGCACCACCAACTGCCATCAAGTAGGCTGAGCCATGTTTTTTAATTGCCTCAATAGCGCCAGGACCTCTTTCTGCTTTACCGATCATTGAAATCAAACCTGTTTGGCCAAGCATCATTTCTGTAAATTTATCCATACGAGTCGAGGTTGTTGGGCCTGCAGGTCCTACAACTTCACCTTCAATTGGATCAACTGGACCAACGTAATAAATAACTTTGTTCGTAAAGTCGACAGGTAATTTTTCGCCTTTAGCGAGCATCTCTTGGATACGTTTGTGAGCAGCGTCTCTACCTGTGTACATTTTGCCATTCAGTAAAAGAGTTTGACCAACTTTCCAGCTAGCAACTTCTGCTGGAGTTAATGTATCTAAATTAACGCGTTTAGATTTTTCTGTATCTGGTTTCCAAGCAACATCTGGCCAGTCCTCTAAATTAGGGACAGGTAAATGAGCTGGCCCATTGCCATCTAGATGGAAATGGACATGGCGAGTAGCTGCGCAATTAGGGATCATTGCTACTGGAAGTGATGCTGCATGGGTAGGGTAATCCATGATTTTTACATCAACAACAGTGGTTAAGCCACCCAATCCTTGTGCGCCAACTCCAAGAGCATTAACTTTTTCGAATAGCTCAATACGAAGTTCTTCAAGTTTATTTTTAGGTCCACGTTCAATGAGATCATAAATATCTACCGGATCCATCAAAGACTCTTTGGCAAGAAGCATGGCTTTTTCAGGAGTGCCACCGATACCAATTCCTAAAATACCTGGAGGGCACCAGCCCGCGCCCATTGTTGGGACAGTTTTAAGGACCCAATCAACGATAGAGTCAGACGGATTAAGCATAACTAGCTTACTTTTGTTTTCGGATCCACCACCTTTTGCAGCACAAATGACTTCAACACCATCGCCTGGAACGATTTCGTAGTGAATAACGGCAGGAGTATTGTCTTTTGTATTGGTACGCTTTCCGCCTGGGTCACGAAGGATGGATGCTCTAAGCGGGTTGTGGGAATCGCCGTACGCTCTACGAACACCTTCGTTAATCATATCTTCGAGGCTCATCGTGGCCTCCCACTGAACATTCATCCCAACTTTGATGAATACAACAGCAATACCTGTATCTTGGCAGATAGGACGTTTGCCTTCGGCACACATTCTGCTGTTGGTTAATATTTGCGCGATAGCGTCTTTTGCAGCAGGGCTCTCTTCTCGATCATAGGCTTTGCCTAAAGCTTGAATAAAATCGATAGGGTGGTAATAAGAAATATATTGAAAACCATCTGCAATGCTTTGGATGAGGTCTTCTTGGCGAATAATTGTCATTTTATGAGTCTCTCGGATAATTAGAAAACAGATTACATCATCACTATTTTATAGGGTAAACCTTATATATAGAATCAAAATTATATAGGTGTCATTTATATATAATAAAAAAAGTGATGTATAAAATACATTAGCAAACCAAAAGTAATTTTTAAAGCAACGCAATAGTCTTTTACGAGGAGAAAACAAATGTCTGGAATTGAGCAACTCTTGGTTGAAAACAGAGTATTTCCACCGCCTAAGAAATTCGCAAAGCAAGCGGCAATCAGCAGTATGGCCCAGTACAAGGCAATGTGTAAATCATTTGAGAAAGACTTTGATGGAACTTGGGCAAGACTTGCGAAAGAAAACTTATTTTGGAAAAAGCCTTTTAAGAAAGTATTAGATGAATCCAGCGCACCATTTTATAAATGGTTCCCAGATGGTACGACTAACGCCTCATATAACTGCTTAGATAAAAATATCAAGGCTGGTTTAGGTAAAAAGACAGCCATTATTTTTGAATCAGATAGTGGCGAAGTCACAAATATTACTTATTCAGAATTGCATAGTAGGGTTTGCCAATTTGCCAATGGACTTAAGAGCATTGGTGTTAAAAAAGGTGATCGTGTAGTTTTATACATGGCAATGTCCATTGAAGGTATTGTGGCAATGCAGGCATGTGCAAGGATTGGTGCCACACATTCTGTAGTTTTTGGAGGCTTTTCTGCAAAGTCTCTGGAGGAAAGAATTGTTGACGTAGGTGCAACAGTAGTTATAACTGCTGATGAGCAAATGCGTGGTGGAAAAAAATTACCATTAAAAACAGTCGTTGACGAAGCTTTAGCTCTCGGTGCTGGAAAAGTTGTTCAGCATGTGATTGTGTATAAGCGCACTGGAAGTGATGTACCGTTTACAACTGGAAGAGACCACTGGATGCATGATCTTGTTGCTGGTCAGTCCACAAGTTGTGAGCCTGAGTGGGTTGAGTCCGAACATCCTTTATTTGTTTTATACACCTCTGGATCAACTGGAAAGCCAAAAGGTGTTCAGCATGCAACGGGAGGGTATTTACTTTGGACGCATTTAACCATGCAATGGACTTTCGACATTCGCATGAAGGATGTGTTTTGGTGTACTGCTGATATTGGTTGGATTACAGGACATAGTTATATTGCTTACGGACCTTTATCTGTAGGCGCTACACAAATTGTTTTTGAAGGTGTTCCTACTTTTCCAGATGCTGGTCGTTTTTGGCAGATGATTGAGCGTCATAAGGTTTCAATTTTCTATACAGCCCCAACAGCGATTCGCTCTTTAATTAAAGCCTCTGATGCAAATCCAGAAACACATCCTAGAAATTACAATTTGAAGACTTTAAGAATTCTTGGATCTGTTGGTGAGCCAATTAATCCTGAAGCTTGGATGTGGTATCACAAGGAAGTTGGTGGAGAAAGCTGTCCTATCGTGGATACTTTCTGGCAGACAGAAACAGGTGGTCATATGATTACGCCACTTCCAGGAGCTACACCTTTAGTACCAGGTTCATGTACTTTACCTTTGCCTGGCATTATGGCTGCGATCGTAGATGAAACAGGTCATGATATGCCAAATGGTCAGGGTGGTATTTTAGTAGTTAAAAAACCTTGGCCTTCTATGATAAGAACTATTTGGAATGATCCTGAGCGTTTTGTGAAAAGCTATTTCCCGCAAGACTTGGGTGGAAAATTATATTTAGCAGGTGATGGTGCTATCCGTGATGCAAAAACTGCTTATTTCACTATTACAGGTCGTATTGATGATGTCTTGAACGTATCAGGCCATCGCATGGGAACAATGGAAATCGAATCATGGTTAGTTGCTCATAATGACGTGGCAGAAGCTGCTGTTGTTGGACGTCCTGACGACATCACTGGTGAGGCTATTGTTGCCTATGTTGTATTGAAGGGCGCAAGACCAACTGGTGATGCTGCGGTTACAAAAGCAAAAGAGTTAAGAGACTGGGTTAATAAGGGAATTGGACCTATTGCTAAGCCTAAAGAAATTCGATTTGGTGACAATTTACCTAAGACACGTTCTGGAAAAATTATGCGTCGTTTGTTAAGAGTACTAGCTAAAGGCGAGGATATTACTCAAGACACTTCAACATTGGAAAATCCAGCAATTTTGGATCAACTTAAAGAGGCTCTTTAATCAATATTTAGAAATAAATATTTTGTAAAAGGAGTGCATTAGCACTCCTTTTTTGATGGAAGTCAAAAATGATTGCTATATTTAAAAATAAATCCTAGAATGTCATAATATTTTCACAAAGGGGGTGTTTATGAAATGTCCGCACTGCCAAAATCCAATTATCATTGGTTTTAATGAGTGTGTTGTTTGCCAAAAAGATAATTTAAGTTCAGAGCCTCTTCCTGCAAAATATTTTGTAGGTGTGTGTACGGTTGCCCTAGTGATTATTAGTCTTTTTCAACCAATTAACAGTCTAAATGATGTTTTTAAGATTTGCTGGGTTTCTCTTTTGGGAGGTTTCATCTGGGGTTCTATTTTGTGGCTCTTTTATGGAATTTTTAGAAGAGGGCACTCACATTGAGAATAGAAATTTTTATAAATTCGAATAACACCGTATAATCTTCACTTCCAATGGAAGGGTGGATGAGCGGTTTAAGTCACACGCCTGGAAAGCGTGCGTAGGTTAATAGCCTACCGCGGGTTCGAATCCCGCCCCTTCCGCCAGTTGTTTCCCCAATCTGCGCTTCTTAAATTTATAACTAGCATAAACCCTTAAGATTGAGTACAAGTTCTAATTGTTTAGAGATAATAAATTGAATAATGAAAAACTACTCAATTTATTGAAATGCCCACCTCTATTTTTATAAAAATAGCTTTATATTTCTCTCTGATAGTTTTTGGCATTAATTCTCAAGCAGATATTTATCCTAATAAGCCTGTAAAAATTATTGTTGGGTTTCCGCCAGGTGCGGGAGCTGATGTAATGGCAAGGGTAGTAGCAAATAAATTGTCAGAGTCTTTCAACCAACAATTCATTGTAGAAAATAGGCCAGGAGCGGGCACAAATATTGGTACGAATTTTGTTGCCAAATCATCTGCAGATGGATATACCATTTTATTAATGACGGTAGCTAATGCCATCAATCCAGCGCTTTCGTCGAACCTTCCTTTTGATATTGAGAAAGATTTTTCTCCTATTGTATTGGCTGGATTTGCAAGTAATGTATTAGTCGTTCATCCTAGCTTGGGTGTGAAAAATATTCAAGAATATGTAGCACTTGCTAAATCAAAACCTGGAAAACTAACTTACGGATCAAGTGGACCGGGTACATCACCCCATTTGGCAGGGGAGCTATTTAATAGTAAATTGGGTATTGATATTGTTCATGTCCCATACAAAGGTGGTCCACAAGCACTAACAGACTTGTTAGGTGGTCAAATTGATTCTTTATTTGTGATTACATCAACAGTAATGCCTCACATATCGACAGGAAAATTAAAAGCGTTGGCTGTGGCGGGACCAAAAAGAACTGGATTGATACCCGATTTACCTACATTAGATGAAACGCTCATTCCAAATTTTGACGTTAATACTTGGTTTGGATTTGCTGTTCCTTCTGGAACGCCAAATGAAATTATTTTGAAACTCAATATTGAAATTAATAAGGCTTTAGATTCAGCTGATTTGCAAAAAAAGTTACTACCATTGGGTATTGAAACTGCTGGAGGAACTCCTAACCAATTAAAAACTTTCTTAAGGGAAGATTTGAAAAAGTGGTCAGCAATTGCAAAAATAGCTAATATAAAATTAGATTAATTATTCATAAAGACACCGCCATTGACATGGATGGATTGTCCAGTAATAAATCTGCCTTCTTTTCCACTAAGCAACATGACCATGTTGACAATTTCTGATGCTTCTGTGAATCTACCGAAAGGAATTTTGCTTAAATCAAATTGAAAAGGCTTTGATGGATCTCTTTGGGTATTTGCTGGTCCAGGGGCTAAGTAATTAACGTTAATATTGTGTTTTGCAAACTCTAGAGCGAGAGCTCTAGTAAGTCCAGCTAAACCAGCCTTAGCGGCAGAAGAAGGTGATCGATTTGGAACTGGGCTATGCCCAAACATTCCACCCATATTGATGATGCTTCCCCCGCCACTTTGAATCATCGTTGGAACTACGGCTTGCGTACAATGAAAAGTACCATCTAAAGTTACTGATATGGTTTGATGCCAATCTCTATAGTCTAGTTCTAAGAATGGTTGAGTTGCATGGGTAACTGCATTGTTGATAAGAATATCTATACGTCCAAATTCTTGCTTAATTTGTTCAACCATCTGATTTACTTCTGATCTATTTGTGATGTCTCCAACACAGGCAATTGATTTACCACCTATGGAGCCTATCATTTCTATTGTTTGTTCTAAGTCTTCAGATCTTGTTCTAGCATTTATAGCAATATTGACATGATTTTTGGCAAACTCCATAGCCATTGCACGACCAAGATTTTTTGCGCCCCCGGTAATAAATACAACTTTATCTTTTAAGAAATCGTTCATAGCTCTCCAAGTTATAGTTTTATTTAACTTTATCAACAAAACTGATTATTTTTCCATAATAAGTCTTGGATAGGGGTTTTCGCAAAATTTAAATTGCAAAAATTAGGCTTTTATTTTTAATCTGAACATATAGCTTTTTCTATTGCACTAATGCTACTTTGATCTGGAATTGAGTTGATTTTAGGATATGGGAAGTTTTTAGCATTCTGACTTCCTTGTAGATTGTAATCATCGAAATTAATCAATTGAAGTACTGAGAAAGTTTTCTTTTTGCAATCGATAGCCAAGTGCATCATTGAACTTGCGATTCGATTTTGTCCATCTGATTTCGGCTTGTAATAATTGGAATACATTTTTACATGACGTTGAGTACCATTTTCGACAATCATTTTGGGGTCATAGTAAATTACATCTTCGTTAACATTTTTGAGAAGTGCTACCCATTCTGCGGATGCGATTGTTGGAAAAACTAATAAACAAATTGTCAAAAGCTGAAAGAATCTATTCATAAATCATTCAAAGATATCAAATTACTTATTCAAATATTATTTCAATATATAACAACATCTAGTTTTATGTAATGAACATTTTTAAACAAGTATTACATGAGAATATGATCTGACCTGATTTTTAGTACCTGGAGTTGCCCCTATAAAACCGGTCATAGTGCCTGCGCTACTTCCCGAATAAATTCTTTCGGAGATTTCAGTTTTAATCCCTTGTGAGGATGATTGTTATTGTAATCATTAAACCAACCATTGAGCTGCTCCATCACTGTTCTTGTATCGGGACGATCGTGGATATAGACATAATCTCGCTTAAAGGTTTTCACAAAAGCTTCAGCCATGCCATTGGATTGTGGACTACGGACTGGCGTAAAACAGGGTATCAATCCCAGTTGTAGCCCAAAATCGATGGTTTCTTTTGCGGTATAAGCTGAACCATTGTCCGTTAACCACTGAACAGCTTGCGTAGTGTGATATTGACCGAAGCGCTTCTCCACACTCATCAGCATCAAGTTTCTAATGGTCTCACCAGTAAATCCACCAGTCGTTGCTTCCCAAGCAATAATCTCCCGGTCACAGGTGTCCAACACAAAGCTTACCCGAACGACTTCTTGATTCCAACAACGGATCTCAAAGCCATCCGAGCACCAGCGTGAGTTAGAACGCAACGTAATCACTTTTCCTTCGTGCGCTCTTTCTGGAACTGGCTTACCCGTATGCCGCGTCAATAACAAGTTGTTTTGCTTCATGAGCCGGTAAACCTTTTTATGGTTGAACGGGGCCAGACCAGAGGCTTTTCGGATACGGTTGAGTAAGGCACCAATCCGACGATAGCCATAGGTCGGCCGCTCATCGACTAAGGCACGTATCTGCGGCAAGACCTCCGCATCGCTCGTCTTTTGATAATGGCTTCTGATCTTGGAGGTCTCCTTCATGCGCTGACTGAGGTTAGATCTCGATATGCCAAGGGTTTGTGCAATCCTCTTCATGGAGTGTCGTCCTCGGGCAACGAGGGCAACTGCGAGATCAGTTTTTTTTGGTGAGCTAAATCCACCGCATCCTTCAAGATCTCATTCTCCAAAGTCTTTTTACCTAAAACCCGCTCTAACTCACGAATGCGACGCTTGAGCTCCTTGACCTCTGCAGACGAAACGACATCATCATCTACCGCAACCGCCTTTTTGCCACCTTCCATCATACGATTTCTCCAATGAAACAACAGACTAGGAGAAATACCATACTTTCGTGCAATATACGAGACTGTCATCCCTGGTTGGTTGCTTTCTTGCACACAGCGAATCTTTTGTTCTACTGAAAAACGTCGTCTTCTTTGGACTTCTGTCACTACCTGGATAGTTTCCATTTTCTTTCCTTCAACATAGTCATACGACTAGGCTTATGCCTAGTCTTTTACTTTAAAAACTATGTCCGGTTGAAATAGGGGC
>Ga0214170_1000148_pt1 | contig 30042 bp, 33 predicted proteins | sample TroBogEpilimnion_2_FD_153008 | JGI IMG/M metagenome (GOLD analysis project Ga0214170, IMG submission 153008) | Freshwater microbial communities from Trout Bog Lake, WI - 27JUN2007 epilimnion | ecosystem: Environmental > Aquatic > Freshwater > Lake > Epilimnion/Euphotic zone | place: Trout Bog... | reverse complement strand
GCTGGAGCAGATCAGCGATCAGATCGAAGGCTTCCCGCCCGAGCAGAAGGCGCAGATGTATAATGTGCTAATGCTAACCCTCAACGCTTGTAACAAGCTGGTTGAGGACAAAATTCTGTCTAAGGAGATCTTTTGCCAATGAACGATATCTTATATTTCTTCTATATGACTATGGAACTGTGGGCATTCTTAGGCATCTTAGGCTTGGCCCTATTCGTTGAAGCTGGAGTCCTAGCGTATCAGCGTAAAAAGGACAGAGACCTTATTCGTAGCAGGGTTATTGACAATCCTGCGCTTTGGTAGTATAATATACACTTCAACAACGTAAACAGGAGCGAACAAATGGTTACAGCAGAATTGATCCGTGCAGGCAAGCGAGTAGCAGAGCAAGCAGGCCTTGAGATGTACGCAAAGGTTGGCGAGCGTGATGCATGTGGTTTTGGTTGGGTAGACGTCTATGTGGATCGCACAAACTCAGCTCAGGCCAAAGAGCTTATAGCCGCAGGCTTCAGCAAGAGCTACAAACCAAAATGCCTCAGCATGTGGGATCCAGCTGGAGTGCCTACACAGAGCATTTCAGTCAAAGAAGCAGGCGCCTATGCCTACGCAGAGTACCTAACCAAACTAGGACTCCGTGCATACGCAGGCAGTAGGATGGACTAATAGGTACATCAAAGGGCTTGCTCAAGCGAGCCCTTGAGTGTACAATATTACATTAAATATCAACACAAGGAGCGTGAAGATGGGTAGAGTAGTTACATCAGCCATGTTGCTGAATGCACAGGCAGAAGTTAAGAGTTTAGAAACTACAGCAGTGGAGAAAGTACTTACAGAGACAGACGAAGAGATCATGGCTCGTTTGGCTGATCGTTTTGAGATCCTAGAGGACATGACTCGTGCTGTCAAGAAGGGCGATGTACGAAGCATGATCGTAACAGGGCCTCCAGGCGTAGGCAAATCCTTTGGTGTAGAGAAAGTCTTATCCAAACACGATGTGTTCGCCAATGTAGCACAGGACGGCAAGTTGAAGAAGTACGAAGTAGTCAAAGGTGCTATGAGTGCTCTGGGTCTATACTCAAAGCTCTATGAGTACAGCGACAAGAAGAGTATCCTAGTGTTCGATGACTGTGATAGTGTCCTGCTTGATGACTTGAGCTTGAACATCTTAAAGGCTGCTTTGGATAGTGGCAAGAAGCGTATGATCCATTGGAACACTGATAGCCGTTTGCTTAAGGAGCAGGGTGTGCCCAACAGCTTTGAATTCAAAGGCGGCGCTATCTTTATTACCAACATCAAGTTCGATCACGTTAAGAGCAAGAAGCTTAAGGATCACTTGGAAGCATTGGAGTCACGTTGCCACTACTTGGACTTGACTATTGATACTACACGTGAGAAGCTGTTGCGCATCCGGCAGGTAGTCCGTGACAGTGGCATGCTGGACAGCTATGAGCTAACGGATGCAGACAAGCAGGAAGTTGTAGAGTTTATTAATAGTAATGCCGCACGTATGCGTGAGCTCAGCTTGCGTATGGTGCTTAAGGTAGCTGACATCCGTGTTAGCATGCCCGCTAAGTGGCAAGCTGTAGTAGAGGTTACTTGTATGAAGGGCACACGATAAACTATTAGAATATGCTCTGAATGCAGTAAGGTTGAACTGACGTGATTCGCTCCCACTAGGTTCAATTGACAGTGTATCCCCACCCGTAAGTCCGATTCGCTCCCGGCAGGTGGGGATTTTTTTTGGCTCGGGGTAAGCATGCTTAAAGATTATGAGAGGGGGTCGGGGTATATATTATTTTCTTTGTTGTTTTTTTACAACAGCGCATGCAAATTTTGGTGGGTATAGGTAAGAAATCACCACCTGAAAAGTTTAAGTACTTTATTATTATTTTTTTCGCGCATCAAGTTTAGACCCCGTAGGACCCTTTCGGCACTATATACTACTATGACAACTACACTATTAGAACAACTCTTTTGGATTGTGCTTACATGCATAGCTACTCCCATTGCCAGTTTACTGTGTTGTATCCTTGGCTTATGGTTTCAAAAGTTATTAAAACTAACCCCATAAGAACTGTAAGTACTTCCCAAAATTTTTTTGCGCAATAAAAAATGGGCCGCTAGGACCCATTTTGGCTGTACGTAGTACGGCCCTTTATTCTTTCTTATGCTTGGCCTTGCCAGCTTTCATATTAGCTAGCCAGTGTGCCATACGCTGTTTCTCACCACTACTGTGTTTAGCAGTATTACGTAGACTGCTTACACTAGCCTTAGTATTAACTCCACTACGCTTGGCTAGTCCCTTGCGCCCAGGATGCCGACCATCTGCAAAGTTTTCCTTTAGTGTAGCTATATAGCTTTCACCCAATTGAATCAACTCTGCCATTTCTTCCACGCTTTCGCAGTGCCATTTACGTAGACTCTTGTTAATACGACTGTTTGGGTCATGTGCTGTTTTACTGCCAGTACGATGCTTTTTCATACCTTTCATACGAGCACAAAAGCTAGCTCTACGCTTACTAGCTTTACTACCTTTCTTTAGCTTACTAGGCTTAGTAGTCACTGCTGTTTGTAAATGGCTACCAGGATGCTCTGCACGATAGCTAGCAACACCCTTTTTGTTTAATCCACCATTTTTATTCTTACCACTGGATTTTTGCCAAGCGGCTGATTCAGTTATGAACTCTGTTGCTCTCATCGCTTACGCACACCATCTTTAGTATATTTGCCAGATGCTTTCTTAGCTATAGCTACAGCGGCTTGGACTGCGGCAGCACCTTCATTCTTTACACAGTTACGTACACTACCGTGTTTACCTTTTTTGGTACCTGCGGCATGGTATCCAGTCCAGCACTTAGTATATCCGTTTGAGTCCTTTTGACCCTTTTTGATTTCGGTGATAAATTCGGTTGCTCTCATAGTATTATTTATGTTAGAATAGTCTATGTATTCTACTATTATAGCCCGCTTGTTAAGTGCCTTGATGTCGCTTGTAGACGCTAGTAATCTGCGTAACAGGCTATATGAGGCTAGGGATAGGGTAGACACCTTAGAGCTAGCCTTGGAGGATATAGCACGTATAAATGCTAGTGAGGCTACGGTGGAGGAGCGTGAACGTTTAATTGCGGATATATGTGGGAGATTAATAGGTGGTAAGGGCTAACTGGAAACTTGCGTTTTACCGTTACCGCTTCGCGGCTGTGAAAATTTGCGCTTTCCGCTTCGCGTAAAAACTGGCTTACGGCCCTCCGGGTAAATACACTCATGAACCCTTTAATACATACTAGACGCTGTAATGGGCAAGTATACCGTCAGTACTGGGCTTGGTGGCCTGTTCTGGATCACAATAACAGTTGGCTATGGATGTGTACCTACTACGAGCGGACGGGTAGGTATGGTGTTGTACGCTTAGATGCTGTTGATTGGTTGTTGGATGTTAACCACTACAGCTAGTGCCAGTTGAGTAGGAATAGGGTTTTATAAGTGGGTTTGCGAAAGGCCACGCAGGCTTGCCAAAAGTTTAAGCTAGTGCCATTGTGCCATGCCCATTCGCTCCAATGACTGCCTATATGTGTGTTTAGCCACAATTCCATACAGTCCACGCTACTTACCCAATCCAACTGTTGATCGTCTGTTAAAATTACGGGCCAAGCGGCAGTGGCAATATACTCAAAATTATGTAAATCTGGCAAGTAATTGCTACGAGGCATACAAATATTTATTCAAACAAAAGCCCCAATTAAGGGGCTTTGTTTTACTGCCGACGAAACTGTTACGCTTGCGCTTCACCCCAACGTAGAACTAGGTTAGCGTTGATTGGACTACCTTGTGTAATATAAGCATTGACAAACAGTACGTCTGGGCCATTTGGATATGTACCACGTCCACCGATTGGTGTGTTGGTCAATTCTTTCAAGTTACTCAAATCCAAACTGTCCTTGTTAGCTGGACTGTTAATGAACGAGAATACTGTTTCACCTGGTAGTGCATAGGTAGCACGACTGATCTGTACGTACTGTCCTGAACTCAATGGCTGTAGTGCTGGTTGGCTCAGTGTAATACTTGAACCCAACTGCGTAAACGTTACTGTAAAGCCCGAGCTAATGGTAATGTTAGCGTTGATAGTGTAGGTACCTGAATAGTCACCTGCCACTGTCTGCTGTGCCACAACCACTGTACCGCCAGGCAATGTACCACCAGTTACTGCATAGCCCACGTTGAATGGACCGCCTGATGTGTTACCAAATGGTATGGTCAACGTGTTGATCTGCGCACTTATAGTACGACTTGTAACTGTTTGGCTTTGGCTAACTGTCCATGTACTAGAACTAGCTGTACCGCTACCTGATATGTTAGACACAATATAAGTGCCTGGAGTAATGTTAGTACCTGTTCCAGTACTGCTTAGGGTCATACCCACTGTTATACCACTACCGCTAGGTGCTGTGGTAACTGTTAAGGTATTACCAGTAATACTACCGGTAAATGTAACTGCTGAACCCTGTGCTACTGTAGCACTAGCACCTGTACCAATTACAGTACTGCTGGAACTAAATGCTGACACTTTGGTTAAACCGTATAGTGCATTAGTTTGGTTCGGGAAGAAAACGTCATCGCCCACTGCAATATTGGCCACGCTGGCTACAGGAATAACTGCTGTGCCCACTGTGGTAGCACTGGTAGTTGTTGTAGTGTTTAATGCACTGTTAGTGAACACCATGCTGGCACCTGGAGCAACTTGGCTAAAGCTAGGCTGTCCAGTTGGGTTAACTGTAGAGTTCATGCTGGCAAACTGAATGTTGCTGATTGCTGGCATGTTGCTAGGGTTAATAACACCTTCAACCACAATGGCCGCGTTAGTACCACCAGTACCTGATGATGATTCAAGACCCTGTAGCAAGAAGCTCGCACGGTTAATCAATTCACGAGCACCCAAGTCACCTGTTAAAGCGTTACTTACGCTAGGTGATAGACGAATAGCAAACGCTGTGGTCTTCTTGGTTGTTAGTGTAATGTTGGTAGATTGATAGTTGAAAATGTATGAACGATCTGAGTCAAATCCGCCGTCTTCAATAAACGCCGCACCCCAGTGACTTACGATTGGGCTACAGCTACCGTTAACCAATAACACACCAGTTCCTGTTGAGTGACTTGCGGCACCACCTGCTGTAAATGTTCTGTAGCCACCAGTTGCCCATGGAGTAATGCTTTGTGATCTTGTGATACCTATTAATGCATTGACAGTGTAGAATCCACTAGCGTTAACTTGTGTAACTACTGAACCATTATAAGTAGCACTAACTTGAATTGTATTAGCAGTGATAGTTCCAACAATATAGTAAGTGGTGTTAGCACTGATGTTGCCCATAGTTTGAGCGGCAGTACTGCTGGTTACAAACACAATTGGTTGACCCACTGCCATACCAGTAGTAGATCCTACTGTTACTGTATTACCTGATGCACTGGTAGCAGTTGCATAGGTGTTGATCTTACCTGTGTAATTCATTAATTCGTTGTCTACATATACAGTACACACACCGCTTGTTGGTATTGGGAGGTATGTAGCATCAGCTAACGGCATTACGGTATCTACGTTACTCATAGCTACAGTTCCAACGATATAGCTACGAGCACCTTCGTTTTGTACTTCATAACGAACTGGACCGTTACCAGTACGCATCCATGCTTCGTTGTTTAAGTTGTTGTTACGTAAACGGTGAACGAATACATACTTACCCTCCGGCCCACGCATCATCCAATCAATAAATCCTGCACCGTACCATGTCCATTGTACTGCAACCATTTGCATTTTACTAACGTTGATTTGATATCCACTAGGATTGAATGGGCCGTTAGAACCGTCCATGCGGTCTCCGTTCCACTTGCTTTGCGGAATTACATAGTCAATAGTCTTGGTAAATTTAATACCGCTTAGGTTAGCATAGCCACGGAATTGTGGGTTAACATACATTAGCGTATCTGATGTAATAGCAGTAATCACGTGACTCATACCGCGTATAACAACGCGATCACCTACTGTTAGTTGAGTACTAAAACGTGTGTTAAGACCTATAATTTGTCCAGAGCCAACTGTTACACTGATTGTACCTGCTAGTTGGAATGTGCTTGAACGTTTTACGCAACTAACAGTTGTACCATCATACTGGAAAAATACACCATTCTGTTCATCATATGTTCCTGAACGTACACTAGCACCGTACCAGTTAACTAGACTTAGTAATGCAGGATCGCTAATACTTGCACCAGTTGTGCCGCTAGTAGTGCCTAGAACTTGAGTAGCAACTACTTGTAATGTACGTTCATCTACAATACCTGATACTGTGTAAGTTCCGTTGTATCCGCTGGTAATAACACCGGTTAACGTAACTACAGCACCAACTTGGCATCCATGATCCACGTCATCTGTTACAATGGTAATTGTTGATCCAATTGCTGTACCGTTAGCTGTTACACTACGTACAAAATAGTTTGGAGCCATTAACAAACCAGTGTTAAAGTTAATGCCTTTACCTGATTGATAACGAATATATTTCTTGCTCATACGTATAGCTTGTGCCGCATACGCAGGACCGCCTGTGCCTAATTGAACACCGCCGTCGAATGGTCTGTGTTGATAGAAACTATCTGGACGAGCATAAATGTTAGCAGTAATTGTGCCTGAAATAACACCGGCCGCACGAGCTGTAAATGTAAATGTGCTTGCACTAGTTACGCTTTCAACAAAGAATGGACCGTTAACTAATGTGTTATTGTTAGTACCGCTTTCACTCAATACACTGATGTTAACAGTTTGTCCAGGAACAAATCCATGGTTAGTAATTGTACTAACTGTTACTGTAGCTTGTCCTGACACAGAAATAAATGTAGGAGTACTAGAAATTGGACTACCAACGCTTGTACTTACTGAGTAAGTACCAATACCATATGCTGTGTAGAAACTATATGTACCGCTACCAGTTGTGGTAAATGTGTTGCTTAATGTAATCACGTTACCATTAATGTTGGTAACAAATGTAGTTACTGGAACACCAGTACCAGTTACAATTTGTCCAACAACAATACCAGTATTAGTGCTGACAGTTAAAGTATATGTACCAGTTGTACCGCCAGCTGTTAATGAGGGTGTAGCCAATGCTGTTGCACCTGTAGGTGTTAATTGTGCTGTAATAGATGTAGTACTTGGAATAGTACTTGGGCCTGAAAGAGCTTGTCCTGTTCCTAATGTTCCGCTAGCAATAGCAGTAACGGTTAGTGTACTACCTGTTAAACTGCCTGTAAATGATGCAGTTGTACTTGGAGTTGTGTAGCTAAAAGAAGGATAACATACAGCAACACCGCTTAAGAATCCTGAAGCAGTTGTTAATGTAGTATTAACACCAACTACCGCTGTCATTGAACCAGTTGCACTAGTTTGTGCTAATATTGCGCCGCCTAATGTGCTTGATAATACTACGTTGTTGGTGTCTAAAATTTGGCTAACATAATATGTACCAGCACCCAACAAACCAATAGTTGTACCACTAATAGTTATTTGCTCTCCAACTGTCATGTTAACTGTTGTGCCAAAACGAACACTGTTGGTTAACAAGTCTGTGCTGACGATGGTTGTGTTATATACAATGTTGGTACTAACTGTAATGTGTGTAGAATCTATAACGTTAGTAACGTAATATTGGGTTCCAGCAACTAATCCACCAAAACTTGCACCACCGCTGATATACATGTTACCACCAATGGCCGTAGTTAAAGTTGGGCTAGCCGCGCCGCCGCTGGTTGTCACTACAGTAATAGTTCTTGTATCAACAATACTGGCAACATAATAAGTTGCACCTGATGCTAGACCACCAAAACTGTTTCCAGAGAATACCAATGGCATGCCAACAGCCATACCGATCGATGACCCTACTGTAATTTGGTTATTAGTTCCGTTTGTAGCAACTGCGTTAGTTGTTACTGTGTTGAAAGTAATAGCACTGTTTTGATTCAAACCTGTTGTTGTACTTACTGTTACATAATTAGTGCTACTAGCAGTACCTGTTGCAATAGTGTTAACAATAGCGTTAACTTGTGAGCCTGTATAAAATCCGCCTTGGCGTAATTGTATAAATGGTGTATAAATGTTATCACCGTTAACATAACCTACTTTACCTTTGGCAATGTAGGTAAACTGAGTTGTACTTAATATTTGATATACAATAAATGAACCTTCAGCACGGTCAAAACCTGTAATAGCTGAGTTCATTCCACGGATAGTAAGTGCTTGCCCTTGTGTGTATCCATGAGCAATGGCTGTGGTAATTGTAATAATTGATTCAGATGTTGATAATCCACCAGCACGATAGCTAGCATCTGTGGTCGCGGCGGTTACTGCTATATCGGTTCCTGGGACTTCATAAATTGCAGGAACCCCACGTTGCTGACTAATAGTCAACCATTTAGTTGGTTGCATACCATATTCAAAGTCAGCGTCTAATAATGACTGCGGGTTAGCAACACGAGTACGTTCAAACGCATCTGTACCCATTGGCCATGGGCGAACTGTTTGTTCTGGACTTTCACTAAGAATTTGTAAAACATGTGACGAAGACATCGAGCTAGTGTCAACGGCTAGTGTAATTGTTGTATATCCGTCAGCGTTATCTAAAACTGAAGTAAAGTTAGTTACTTGGTTAGAACCTCTAGTAAATGAAACTGTAGTTCCGCTGTATGTTGGATCAGCAAAGTTATAAATTATGCTGTTTGTTGTGGTGTTTGTTATAACCAATAATTGTTGTAGATCGACTTTACCACCAACAATAATTGTACCGTTGCCAGCAGTACCTGGTGTAAAAACGTATGCTCTTATTTGACTCTTTGCCATTTAATTCTCCGTGATTCTTTATTTATCTTAGCTTAATGCCGCTGCCATAGCGATAGACAGCGTTCTAGTATTCACACCGCCTATGGTTTCTTTTCCAGCTACAGTTAAATTACCTGATTGTACAATAACGTTACCTGCTGTATCTGTGATATTACCTGCTACTACTAAGTTACCGCCAACATATAATGTTCCGCCGATTCCAGCACCGCCTGTAACAGTTAATGCTCCGCCGTTACTTGAACTTGAACTTGCGCTATTACTTGTAATGCTTACTTGTCCACCTATGTTTGTTCCTGCACTGACATTTAATCCGCCACCAATACCAACTCCGCCTGTTACAACTAATGCTCCGTGTGTAGTATCACTACTAACTGTAGAACTTGTAATGTTTACAACTCCTGAGCTAGTTAGTCCTGTTAGTGTACCAACACTGGTCAAACTGCTAGTTACTACATTAGTAGCTAGTGTTGTTCCTTGCAATAAATTGGCGTTTGCAGAAATACTTGCGCCGGTGACAAAGTTAAATGTTGTTCCAGTCCATTGCAAGTAACTTGCTCCACCTGATCCTGGTTGACTAATAAAACTAGTTAGGCCGTTGCCTGCTTGATAGGGAATACTGCCAGCTAGGCCGCCTGCTAAATTGTTTGCTGTTACTGCGGTTGTTGCAGAAGCCGCGCTACCAGTAACACTACCGTTAATAGGATTAGTAACTGTAAGATTAGATAAGGTACCTACCGATGTAAGACTAGAGTTGACTACATTACTGGCTAAGGTCGTTCCTGTAATTGACCCAGCTTGTGCAATAGTGGCAAAATATGCTAAAGAATTCCAATATGTTCCGCCGTCGCCGAACTTAATTTTATCAGTATCAATCTCAAGACCTGGTTCGCCTAAGGCTAATATAGGATTGGCTGATGCCCAATTTGCTGCGGTATCTCTTCTTAGTTTAATCTGTACTGGCATTTTATTTCCTTAACTCATTGCCGCCGCTAGGGCTAAGGCTAGTGAACGTATAGGTGTTGTACCTATTTTTAAATTTGTAAATGTTGGTGTTGCTGTTGTGCGTAAATCTTGTGAAGTGTTTACTGTTAGGCTAGAACCACTTGCTGTTACACTAACTCCGTTACCACTGGAAAATGTTAAAGTACCATTGCCTGTGTTAACTGATCCGCTCCCGGCTGTTCCTGTTAATGTAAGTAATCCATTGTTTGTAATTGTTGTACCAGATATACTAATACCTGTACCTGCAACGTGTGTTGTGATGTTAGTGCTACCATCAAATGCTACACCGTTAATTGTCACAGAGTTAGCTAGTTTCGTAGCAGTGGCCGCATTGCCTGTAGTAGATCCAGAACTGCCAGTAACATTACCTGTAACGTTTCCTGTCAAATTACCTGTAACGTTTCCTGTCAAATTACCAGTAACGTTTCCAGTAACATTGCCTGTCAAATTACCTGATAATCCAGTTGTAGCAATAATTGATTTAACTGTTAAAGTAGCAGTGGTTGATGCATTTGAAAAGTCTGCTCTTAATAAAGAATGCCCACCTAAATTGACTCCGTCCATTAAACGCACAGTTAGTGCAGTATAATCATATACTAATTCGCCCGGCGCATAGGCCAATGAATTCAAATTAACAGAATCGTAGGGTATTAATTTAACAGAATGTACGGTTTTACTCATGAAGTCGCCCTTGTGCTAAGTATTTACCAAAAATACTGTCAATAAACCTTTGCCTATAAATACTGTATGAATACGAATTGGCTATCACCTACTAGCATAACTTACACCACAGATCCTAACCATACAAATAGCGACTGGACAGATTGGTTGAGCGAGCAAAATAATTTAAGTTTTCCAGTACTAACTAAGAAGAACATGCGAAGAATTGCTTTGCATGACACTGCACAAACTGTAATTTTTGCAGATACGCTTGTTCTTAAAGGATTTAATATTCCAGCGTATACAACCTTGTTGGGTATACAAGTTAGTGTCACTGTACGCAGACAAGCTAGAATCACTGATTATCTAGTGCAAATGCATTTAAACGGTGTTCCTTTTACTAGTAATCTTGCTACACAGGACCCTAACGCACCTAACACAGTGGTATATGGATCTAGTACAGAATTGTGGGGAATTCCTCCAGGCACTAATATAGCAGACCCAAACTTTGGGGTTTTAATACAAGTAGGGCCTCATCCAACATTTCCTGGAAACGATGAAGCTGTAATCGATAACGTTTCTTTACAAGTTTTTTACTCATAAAAAAACCCGCCTTAGCGGGTTTTTATCTATTGCTAATTTACATAGCTACGCCAGCATTTGGATTCCAACACTCGTCGTATTCTTTCTTACCCAACATGTAACCATGTGAATGATGTGAATGATGTGGAGTACCTACTTCGTGCATACATGCACATTCAGCACCTTTTAGGCCTTGTGCGTAACCTTCGTGTAATGCCGCTTTGTGTTCTAAAGCTGTTCTAGCATCAACACCACCGACTGATTCGTTTACAGTATCGCCAGCTTTAGCTTGAGCTTGTTGCCAACCAGATTGTAATTTTTGCTCTTCTTTAGCATCTAACTTGCCGCTGTCGCTTAACATTTCTGCAAATGTACGTGGATCAAATTCTCCAGTTTTTACAGGTAATTGCTTAGTTTGTTGATATTCTGTAACTGCTTTTTTAACTGCTTGAGCTTCTGGCTTATCAGCAAGTTCTTTTAATTTCTGTAGTGTTTCTGGATCAGGTAACCCAGTAGCTTTTAAACCACCCGCATGTTCTTGGAACGCTTTCAGTGTTTGGCTTACAGCTAAAATACTACCAGCGCCTTCTTTTGGAGGAAGAATCTGATGAGGTTCTAGTGTAATTCCTGGGTTAGACATTGACTGCTGTCCAGTAGTTCCTGGGTTGGTCATTTGTGAATCTGTAGGTGCCGCACTGGTAGTTTCTTCACCTAGGATGTCTAAGTACTTGCGTAGTATGTCGTTTGCTGATTGGGTCATATTTTATCTCTCTTTACGTATTTATGCAAAAAATACGGGTAAAATTTACATTATGTATTTATTTAAAACTCGTCGGAATCTCCGGGTATTTTATTCAGCAATTCGCGAAGTTTACTGCTTTCTACATGAGCTGTTACTTTAGGTGCCGGAGCTCCTGCTGTTGGATCTGTTAAAATCTCGCCAGCCGCAGTAACCATAGTTCTTTGTTTAATACTGTTAAGTAGTGTGCTTCCTGCACTTTGTCCTGGGCTGTTATAATCCTCTTCACTCAAATCACTAATACGCAAAGTATCAACGTTAAATTCTAGGTCAATCTTTTGACCAACACCGCTACTAGAACGTGTCTTCATTAACTGAATTTGATAGCGTCCACGTTCACGCATAGCACGACTTGTAAAGATACCAAATACGTTATCAGCTGTTTGAATCTTACTAAGTCCGCCTGAAATATGACTATGATCAAACTCAACTTCTTCAACTGCTCCGCGGTTCAACTGTGCCGCAGTTACAAACACACATTGTTTTTCAACTGCTAAGTTACGCAATTCTTCAGAAACATATTTGTCTTTAACGAATAAATTTTCTGCACTAATACGCTTGCTTAGTGGCATCACTAAATCCATGTAGTCTAAGAGTAAGACATCGATTTTACGTCCCATCTTAATTTCATATTCTTTCATGTAAGCACGAATGTCATTGGCTGTTTTACCACTTGGCATATACTTGACTTGGAACTGTCCAGATTTTTTGCCAATCATTTTAACTTTCATTTCAACATCGTCGATGCTTTTAAAAATCTCTCTGCTTGGTATTCCTGTGATCATACTATCTACACGCATACTCACAAGTTCTTCACTAAGTTCTAGCGTAAGGTAAAGAACATTGAGCCCAGCTGTAGCATAGTTGACACCGAGGTTGGCCAAAAATAAGGATTTACCAGCGCCGCTTCCACCAGCCCAAATATTGAGCTCACCGCGATTAAACCCACCATAAAGTTTGTCATCGATACTCTTCCAGCCTGTCGATATTTGTCCATTTTTATCTTTAATCCTCATTAGTCGTCCACGTGGATCTGCAAAATAATCTGTACCCATATCTCGTTGCAAACCAACTTGTACTGCTTTTTTAATCTTTTCTTCTACAGGACCGTATTCACCTTTTTCCAGTAAGTCAGCACTTTCTAAGATTGCTCTTTCTAATCCCTTGTGTCTAGTAAATGTTTCAAAGTCATTCATTAGCCACTCAAAGTGTTCTTCTCTAACTTCAGTTGCCGCTTTTAAATTGCTACCTGTTGCCGCATTTAGAATATCTGCTGTAGGTAGTGCGTTATTTTCTGTAACAAAATTATTCAAGAAAGATGCCGCATCTTGTAATTTTCTATCAAATAGGGTTGGGTCAAAAATAGATTGGCAACGCACAAACGTACCAGCATCTGCTAGCATCAATTCTAAATATACACGCTGAATATCGTATCCATAATCAACGTTTTGTCTTGCTTTATCTTTGTCTTTGTTATATTCACTCATACTGTATTATACACTTTAATTAAACACTTTAACACCATAATGGCGTTCAAAGTTTTTTGCATCCGCGTGATCATTAACCATCGGTTGCCCTTTAATGTTTAAACTAGTATTCAGTAACATTGGGCATCCAGTTTTTGCGTACCAAAGTTCTAGGAGTTCTCTGAAAGGGCTTCCGTCTTTTGGCACAGTTTGTACACGTGAACTTCCATCACGATGAATGATAGCAGGATAAAGCTCAGGAGACCTACAAGTAGCGATGACTTGCATATACCTACTATTATGCCAACCACGAGGCATAACAAAGTACTCGTCAACAAGCTCCTCGAGTATTGCCGGAGCAAAAGGTCTAAATTCTTGTCTTTGTTTGATTGCATTTACTTTGTCCTTTATATCTTCTCCGCGAGGATCCGCTATTAAACTTCTATTGCCTAATGCACGTGGGCCAAATTCGGCTGGACCTCTAGCTAATCCACATATTTTTTTATCTTCCAAATAATCGATTATTTCTTTATTAGATGCACGATATCCTATATCATGACCTAAGAATGGATTAAAATTTGATGGATCGATCCTCCATTCTGGATGTTTAGCTAGCACTGCGCCAACAGCACTGCCTGCATCTCCTGGGTTAGGCATGATCCATGTGTTGTCAAAATAGTTGCCTGTTAGTCTGTTGGCACTACAATTTAAGGCACATCCGCCCATTAACACTAGATTTTTACTGTTGACTAGACGTTTAGCTTTTAGTAGTAGATGTTGAAAATATTCTTCATATATGTCTTGAGTAGTTGCCGCAATCTCAAAACTATCTTTAACTGTTAAGTCTGGACGCCAATCTTGAACTCCTCTATGACAATTACGAATAAATTTCAAATTTCCATAATTGTCAATAAAATCGTGACTCATGTCAAAACTTAATTTTTTAGGATCACCATAAGCGGCCATGCCCATTAGAATATATTCGTCTTCATTTGGCTTTAAACCTACACGTTGAGTCATTGCACTATAAAACAATCCAATGCTGTGTGGATAACGAAGTCTCCACTTCTTTTTAAGTTGATTGCCTTTAGCTTCCCATATTGTAGCGGTATCCCACTCTCCGATTGCATCTATAACCACTACACACGCTTCTTCTAGACCACTGGTAAAATATCCACCGGCAGCATGACTTAAATGATGATCAACATATTCTACAGGAGCATCAATTTCGTAACGAGCCAAATAAATTTCTATATTGTTATCTCGTCCCTTCCACCCTTGCCCAGCAAATAATTGTCTTAATGATTTTTTAAATGGATTTTCGTACCAATATACCTTAGTAGGATTTCCCCAATGCTTTGCGGCCATAACTAGACCTTTGCAAAGGTCTCTGTCATTTTTTATGCCACTATAACGCTCGCTATGACTGGCAAAAACCAGTTTGCCATCCACAAATACAGCTATTGCCGCATCGTGACTATTTGCCGATATGCCCCAAACTATCATTTGTAAATGAACGGATCACGTTCTCTTAATTCTTTTAGGCGTTTTTTAAACTGTCGATTTTCTTGCCACATTCGCCATGGACGTAAAAGAAAATTAATCAACCATTTCATGTTGTCTCCTTAAACCAAGTCTTTGCTCTTAATTTTATTTTTAATTCGTTAGATTCTTTTGCTGATGCTATCAACCATAAAGTAGCTAGCTTACCTAACTTAATTACTGCATCATTTACATCTTTAACACCGTCGGGCCAGTCAGGCATGCTGACACTCCAACCGTATTCTATTGCCTGTGCTAGTGTTGCCTTGCCGGCTTTATCTCTGTCTGGAACTAGAACAAGCTCTTTGCCTAATTGTTTAAGCAACCAGTTTTGACTATCTTTAATTTCTGCGCCCAACAAAGCACATCCGTTAATACTTAGTGCATCAAAGGGTCCTTCACAAACAATTACGAATTCTTTGCTATCGTGTTGATTATCTAAATTAAACACATACCCAGGCTGTTGCTCACTTAGATATTTTGGGTTAGCATCAGAGTTAATAGTCCTAGCAGTATAACCTACAATCTTATTATCAAATAAAAATGGTATAATTAATCTGTTGCTGAATCCTATCTTAGGAGTCCAATAGAAAGGAAAATCTTCTGGAAAAATTTTTCTATTCACCATGTATTCTAAAACTGCCAGTAGTTTAGGATCTACAGGATCTTTAGCAAGCTCGTCTGTGATTAGCACACTGTCCATAGGCAATGCTCGTTCGTCAAATTTAGGAATAACACTGCGGATTTCTGTATTACTATTAGTTTCTAATCTAAGAGCTTCTAATCTAAGTTGATTAATAACGTCATCAGGGATGTGTAGATCCCTCATGAACTTATTCATTTTTTGACTGATATGACGACCTGGTTGCCAACTGCATTTGAATCCGCAATTGAAACAATGATAGCTTACGGCATCGCCTGCATTGATAATAAACCCACCACGGCCTCTGTCATCGTTACAACAAACCGCATTGAAGCTGATCCACCCGCTGGGTGTTGTCTTCTTTTTGGCAGGTAACCAAGTTCTTAATGTATCCGTGATTATACTCATATACATGCAGTATACAGTATTAAATTGGGGAAGTCAACGATTATGGTGCAGTAACGGTAATCTTAGATACTGTACCTGTGCCAGGCATCCAAGCGCCATTTACAGGAACACTGGATCTCAAATAGGTAACTCGTATGTAAGTATATTGAGAAAGTCCAGTATATGACTTAGTTGCTGATACGTCAGTAGTGCTTACATTGAATTGATCAATAACTACACCGCGTCTATAAGCCGCTGGAGTACCATCCGGGTTAGTAGTTGGGTTTCCATTATTGGGCCAAGATTCTGTACTAATGCTAGAGTCTTTAGTTCCTTCAATAAACACAGTTCCTTGTAAATTTGCAAATACAAAAGTTAAAGTTGCTGTATCGGTTGGAACTGCTTCATAGTACCGTACAGGAATACTATCACTATGAAAATATTCGTTAATAAGTGAGCTGTATGATAAGTCGGCATAGAATTTTGAAAATACTCTACTTTTTCTAACGGCAGGTAATGCATTGTCAAATAGTTGGCAAGTACCGCTTGCTCCAAAACGTGTATCACCGTAGAATAATACATTGTTGGTTAGATCTGCTACACTATATCTAAAAGTCTGAGGATCAAGATTAGTAAGTGCTGTACTTAAAATAGTTGTACGTCCAATACCTTTTAAGTATGCTGGTACACAATCTATTGCGTTTGTTGTTGATGTTGTAGAAACATTTGCACCTGCATTTGTATAGGTAAATGTGGTATAATCTACAACGGTTATAGGCGCATTACTTACACTAAAACTTGATAGTCCGCCACTTAGCGTAAAGGACACTAAGTCGCCAGTTGCCAACCCATAGTCCTTATCTAGCGTTACAGTAGCTAGTCCTCCGGTTCTTGAAATGCTAATTCCATTCAGTGTTGTATCAGCTTGTGTAACCGTTTCTTGTAAAACTTGGTTACCCGAGTTATCCATGACTGTGAAAGTCAATGTATAAGGACTGATATCAATACGCTTTTGGTCCGCATTTTTAAATTCGAATTCTAGGGTATTGTTTATGCCCTTATAAATGTTCACTGTTCTTTGATACACGTTTGTATACTCCACATTGAAGCCTGCCAAATCGGCTAATAGTTGGATCCTATTTGGATATAAATATGTTGAGATTTTTTGCATTGGCAGAACCTTTACTATATTTATGGCAAAACTAAGAGACGACATCGAACAAAACTTACCATTTATCAGCGTTTTAAACTACGGTGAAGAGGAGTATGTGGGTATCATTATTAATCAAGATCAGTACGTAACCAGCTTTTACGACCTAAATGCTATACGAACACACGAAGAAAAGACGGTATTTTTGGAAATAGGCGAAACTTGGTGGTGGGAATCAAATAGACAGTTTCCTATTAACATATTTTGCAGAGAACAAATTGCTCCGTTTCACTATGCTGTAAAAACATTTAATAGTAAAGATACCCGTATTGTACTGGGCCCAGTTGTAAATTTAATGAATCTTACACTAAAACGTGTAAAACGTAAAAATGTACAGTTAGTTCGTAAAGTACGTTAACTGAACCCGTAACTAATTCCTTCACATATTAAATTCATCTGCACTACTATAGCCATTGCATACGCTACTGCATGTGCTTTCTTAAAATAGTACTCGTCATTCTCGGGTTTCGTCCAAATCTCCGTCATCACCGTATTCCAGTCTTTCCCAATCAGATAACGTTTGGCAGGTCGAATCATCGCCAATACTGCGGCCAACTGCTCTATAGATTCGGGTTTCATTTGTCTTAGAATATGTCCATGCCCATTCACATGGAATAAATTGTTCACGAAGTCGTCTGCTAAGAGTAAATCCCATAGTGGTTCAGTCTCCATTAATTGCTTTAGATGTGCTTCATCTTTAACATCTTTATAGATACCAACATTTAAAAGGTCAATTTTAAAATAACCTCTTTTTTCTGCTTCTTTATATTCTATAGTACTTATATTTGTAATAGGATCATGCGGAATAGATGTACAGTAGACACCAGTATTGTGTTTTTTAGAATCGTCAATTCGTGCATCAACATGCTTTAATATATTTAAAGCCTGGGTTCTATCTGCAAAATCTATATCAATATCTGGCATTTAATAATCCAATCTCTTCCATTCAACTGCTTTAACACGTTCCCAATCTAGTGAACCTTCAGTTGTATATGGCTTATACTGTTCTCCAGTTTCCATATCAATTAAAATCCATTTATCAGGACATCTTGTTTTGATTGAAAAATTCCGAGCTTCAGGCAGTTCATCAACTACGCGACCGTCTTGTAATACTCTCGTTCTCATATATTTGATTCCTTAATTACCTGTCTAACTAGTTCAACATCAGCAGGTAATGTTTTAAATTTCTTCATCCAAAATGCTGGATCTATAACTAATCCAATAGCTTCTAATTGTTCATCGCTAAATTTAGCTAACATTTCTTTTCCGGACGAACTATTTAATATTAACCACGGACTTATCTTACCGTCTTTAATATCAAATGTTGCTCTGCTCAAACTTACATATCTAAAATAATGATTCCATTGTGCTTTATGTTCGTCAGCCCATGCCATCATATTACTAATAGTACGTTGTAGTGCAGTTTCTACAGTTTCTACTTTGATTAAGTCTAGTACGTATTTGTCATACAATTCTTCTCTGCACCAATGGTCTAATTTGACTCCACTAGTTACAACATAATCGATAAATCTGTCTGGGTACAACGGATTAACATTACTGACAAAACTACCAAACTTAATAAAAGCGTTATAATAGGGAGATTTTGCAAATTCTTCATAAGTTTTATCGTGTTTACTATTTTGAGTTTTGCGATAAAATCTATTGTAGGTGTCGTACCCTAATACTACATGTTTTTCAGTTTTAGCCAGTGCTCTGCGTTTTTGCTCGCACAGATGTATAGCCAGAGTTTTTTCTTTCTGGAATTTATTATTGCAATATTGACATGTATATGTTGCAATATCTGTTATCATTTTAGTATTTTCTTAATTTCAGAATCTTCCATGCCATGCTTAACGCCTAGCTCTAGTATTTCTTTATCAGTCATTAATCCAGCTAGTAATTCGCACTCATCTTGTTTTTTAGTTGGATATAAGTCCATTATAAAGTTGACTTTTTTACTGTTGCTGTTACCTGGTTTCTTTTTAAAACCAATCCATTCGTGATAAAATGGCGTTTTGCCATCATAGCTACACATACACAGCAACAACCACATTAGCTTAGGATGTTTTTGTAAATCATTCCAGTTTTTGTTAAAGTATTCATTAACTGTGATTACAAAATGTTCTTGGACTTCACGTTTACTAGCCTTTGCACTACTGATATATCTGTTAAGAATAAAGTATTCTTTCTTTAAGGCCTTACGTTGATCTTCATCCATGGCATCCCACAGCTCTCGAACATTTTGGTCGACAGCTAAGATCTTTTCTTTAAGTTCAACTTTTTCCGACATTTTCTTCCTTAGGAATCATTACAGCATCCCATGCCATAACTATTCTATTTCCAGTGCCACGCCAAGGATAAACTAAGTGACTCAAATAGCTAGGAAAGACAATAATCTTGCCTGCTTCGGGTCTATAACACCAGCCGTCTTGCAATACAAATTTAGTTACATCTCGATCTGTAGGAAATTTAACTAGAATGTTGCTATCTAAATTTGTACTGTCTTCGTCTAGTGTAGGAACTTCTATATACATGTTACCTGAAATGTGTCCGCCTGGGTGAGCATGCATCGCTTGGTACTGATTAGGACCTTGTTTGATAGTCCAAATGCTAGTTACCTTAGGAGTTACATAATCCATATCAGGTAACATACTTTGTTTTTTAATTTGGTCAACATACTGCTGTGCAATACCTTCTAAAAATTCTACAAGCCATGTTACATCGATATTTGCATCGTTTGGCAATACTTGGATTTGTTGTCCTCCGCGAATACTCAACAAATTATTGTCAGCGTCATTTAAATCATCACGCTGATGTAATTGTTGTGCAAGATCTTTAATCTTTGCAAAAGTATCTTCGGGCAAATCATCTAGACCCATAACAATAGGGTTAAAATATGCAAAATTCATTCTAGTTTTTCCTCACTCAATTTATATATTAGTATAACATTTTCTATTGCTTTTCGCAAGGCCGGATTGTCCTTTCCGGCTAACCTGATTTTAATCCAAAGGTTGTGTTCAGCCAATTCTTTGCGACCATTTTCTCGAGGGTCGTAATTTGGATTTTTATTATCATAGTCCCAGCCAATTACTTGACGAGTGCTAGGATCTGCTCCAAATTCTCTAGCGTAGACAGTTTTACCATCTCGCTCGTAGATATAAGTTGCACCAGGTTTAAGTTGTCCCATATTACAAAATTTTACTAAGATCTATAATTTCACTTTGTCTACTGATCTCTTTGACAAAGTATGCGCACATTGGTTTTTCGCCAGTGTGCAAAGGTGTAGCCAATAACTGATTATTTTTCATTTTAGGAAAGTACCATTTAACATCGTTATAAAAATTTATAATTTCGATTGGTTTAAATTCTACTCTAAAACTACTCAACGGATTAAAACATAACGCATCGAATCCTCTGTCATTTAAACTGGTCAATGGTAATATTTCAATATCACAGCCGCTTTGACTATCTCCTACTGCTATATGCCAATCGATAGGCATTGTTACTTGATGTTCGCCGATTTTTAATACCATTGCCGGTGCATTAAAACTTTCCAAGAAAATTAATGGCATAAAGAAAAAATCTGGATCTTTAGGATCGCTATTGTCAAGCACTGCAAATCTGCAATCCTCGTCGACTTCTTCTGGAAGATTGTCTAATAAAAATGTCTTGTTTTCTAATGTTAATATCTGCATGTTTCCTTATTTTTGCCAATCCGTTTTTTCGATCGTAAACGGATATTTGGCATCCTTGTAAAATTTCTTGCGTTCTGTAAGATGACGCTTGGCATATTTGCATGTGGACGTGATGTCCCAAATTTGGACGAAGTCTTTGTCTTCTGCTTTTCTAATGCCTCGCCCAATACTTTGTATAACGCGGACAAAGCTCTTTCCGGGCTCAAGAAGAACCAAATTAAAAATCCTTGGAATATTAATACCCACAGCGGCCACACCAAAAGTCGCCACAATAACTTTGTTGTCACTTGTTTTAATTTCGTCATATTCTTCTTTTCTTTTTGTTGTTTTAACATCGCCTGATATGAATACCGCATCTGGTATTTCATTGATTAAAAATTTGCCTGAGTCAATTCTATTAACTAGGACTAGTGTGTTGCCTGATTGTGAGATTGTTTTTATTAGTTTACTGATATAAATCATCCTGTCTTCGTCGGTGACAAGATACTTCAATTCTTCTGAATAACTGCTAAATTCTGGCAAATCTATCATTTGCACAACATTAACATGACAGTTACTAAGTACGCCTTTATCCTGTAATTCTTTAGCAGATAACCTGCCAACTACTGGGCCAATACTAGCAAAAATTGCCTGAGCCTCGTGGTCTTCTTTAGGCACAGTTCCTGTTAATCCCCAGCGTATAGGTGCATTACAGATGTTCTGAGTTAACAGATTTTTTAATACATCAGCTTTGGCCATATGTACTTCGTCAACGATAACTGTTTTAACACCATCAAGGAATTCTGCCAGTGTTACAATATCATGTTCTTGATTTTTTGATTTTTTATCTAAAATATTAAGACTTTGCCAAGTACAGATTGTGTGGGTTTTATTGAGGTCTTTACGGTCTCCATAATAGACTCCAACATCTAAGCCCACGTTGATAAAATCTTCTTCTGTTTGTTCTACTAATGATTTGTTTGGAACAATGATAATACTTCTTCCAATCTTTTCCGACAAGTGACTCAATGTTGCGGTGGTAATTGTCTTACCAGCACCTGTGGCAATTTCTTGTAAAGATTGTGGATTTTTAATGAATGTATTGATAGCTTCTACTTGGTAGTCACGCAACATGATAGGTTGGCCTTCTTGTTGATGACCTTTTGGCCATACCTTGCCTTGATCTGCCCAGTATGTCTCGGTTACTTCAGTAAATGCTAGATTATGAGTGAGACGTTGATCATCGATACTACCAATCTCTATACCCATTCCACCGAGAATTTCTAGTATTTTTTCTAGTTGATTTATGTAGCCGTTACCGCCTAGGCCAAACAGACTAACAGTGCCGTCCCAACGCCCTAATTTATATGCTGGATGATATCGTGCATAAGGAGCAAAATATTTGAAAGTATTTGCTAGCTTACGTCGTGCTTCTAGCTCAAGCCCTTCTAGCTTGATATTAACTTCATCTTTGATGACTAATCTTACTTCTGCCACGAGTTTGAAATCCTCTCCATTAATGCTTCTTTTTCAGTATATGAAATTATTAAATCACATCTATTAGCGTAAACAGATGCCTTACTGTGTCTCAGTGAACTACCTACTACAATAACACTTTTCGGTGACCAATCGCAATCTTTTAGGAAAAATTTAGGTAATTTTGTGGCCTGTATTACGGCAAACTTTGTGTCGGCGGTCAACTTAGAATTGTATTTTTTTTCTGAAACTAGTGAATTAAATTTCTTGCCAAGTTCATTATTTTCTAATCTGAAATAAATTCCAACATTATCAAAAATACCGGAAGATTGCAAATTTTCATGAAAATATTCCAATTTTTTAAGGCACTCTTCGTTGTTCCATGTATCGAACACAACCAATGCAGGTAAACGGTCGATAGACATCAATGCTTGAAAAACTTCAGCGAGAGAAGTGTTATTGCTGTTGATCCACACTTTTTGTTGATTTCTAAAAATCAGTTTTTCGACCAAATTTTCTGGATTTTTTGAGGTTTTTTTGGTAAAATACTGATACTTGAAACTACGGTCTTGAACGATGGCTTCCGGGATGTCTTCGACCGGACCACACTCACTGACCAAGGCCTGTTTGATCTTGTCTGACAAATTTTCTTCAAATGTGAAGTCTTTTTTGACCTCAGAAATTTCCCAATTTTTTATGATTTTTTGGTAATTTTTCAGTTTTTCGTCAATTTCAAATTTATGGTATTTTAGTGCATCTAATACTGAAATTAAATTTTGTTCGGTCAGTGTAACATGATAAAGTTTGCCATTCACTGACATTAAATCACCGAGAATATTTTTATTAATCGATGATAAGGTTTTGCGTATACTAGGAGAATGCGTAAATTCCACCGTAATTCTTGGATTTTGCTGTTCGTCGTATGTGAGGTATAATTTTCTTATCTGATCTAATTTTCTAAAAGATTTCGACCAACTATTTTCTAAAAGGATATTTTTTATTTCTGGTTCTATCGGTAAAAAATGAAGAGAATTTTCTCCTAAAATTTTAACTAATAGTCTACTTTGATTTTCTGTGATAAAACTTGGTAAACATACACTGGTTGAAAGACTCTTTAATATTTTTATATCCTTTTTAGGAATATGTGAGTCAAAATTATCAAAACCATGTTGATTTAGTTTAATTAGTAAATTATCTATTGTTGTCATAATAGTAAGTGTACACTCTTGGTCTAAGAATGTCAACTCTTTTGTGTATATAATTATTTAAAGGCCTAGAGAGGCCTTTTGAGCAAATTAGTCCTGACGTTCTATGTCAGATTCGTCACATGATTCGCCGTATTGAATTTCTACAATTTTTACGGGTTCGTTGAAAGGATTGTCTAGTTGATGCCACTCTGTCTTGGGCACTGTATAGTCGGCATGTTTCATTAATTTCAAGGAAGGCAATGAATAACCTCCGGGCATCTTGCTGTTAACTATTGCAGTTCCTTCGCTGACAATCCAATATTCTGCACGTAGTTTATGTCGTTGCATTGACAATTTTTTTCCGGGATTAATAGTTAATTCTTTAACCTTCATTCCAGGAACGTCATGCAATACACGATAATATCCCCATGGTCTTTCAGTTTTGGGTGCTTTCCACTCATCCAAGATCCAGCTAGACGAATTTTTTTTATTTTCTCCGCCAATGCCAAATTTAAATATCACATCCGGTACAACTAATTCAGGAATATTAACGGCAGTTCTATCTCCGCCGTTAGCAAAAATAATAGTAGCATCGGGATTTTCTGCTTTAACCTTTTCAAGTAACTTTATAGCAGTCCCGTCGCTATCATTCCATGTTTCTACTCCATACACCATACGCAAACTTTGGATAATATCCACACGAGTGCGTAGATCTAAAAATGCACGACCTTTTTTACGTTCGAGCCACTCATCGCTATTGACTCCAACAATAAGTCTATCTCCAAGGTCGCGAGCTTTATAAAGTAGGTCTAAATGACCAGAATGAATAGGGTCAAAGCCGCCTGATACTACTACAATTTTTAATTTGTCACTCATAAGGTAGCGTCTTCCATACCAGCAGTACGTAGTTTGATCACGTTACTTAATTGCCATTGTTTGATATCTAATGCCTTTGTAATGCCAAGCCATTTGTTGCGTAGTAAGGCAAATTCATTGATAATTTTTTCCATATCAATAACATCTGCCTCACCTTCAACAAATTTTTCACAATCACGACTGCTAAGAGCACGTTGATAATTTTCAAGATATTTACGGAAAAATCCGCTTTTTAATCTTCGTAGTTCAATGTTAAGATATTCAAGAATAGCTTCAATTTCTTGCAACTGTGCAAATCTTTGCTCGACTAAGCCAGGCATAGCCGCACTTGCACGTTCGATATTGCCACTTATTTTTACATCCTGTCTTGCATCTTGCAATTCACTTTCAAAATAAGCGACAGCATCTGGTATGTAAGAAATGTCTTTACTAATCTTGTTATACCACATTTATACTATTCCAATTCCTTGTAATTATCGTCCTCATCGCCATCTTCATCTAAGTAATATTCGATGGCGGCGTCTAACACTTCGTCAACACCTGTAGCGTTGCCTAATACGCGATCACTAGTTCCAAAATCTGCTAGTAGATCTACATAACGTTCTGCTATTAGCTCTATATTTTTCTTATCAACATATTCGCTAAACAGCAACCAGATGTCACCAATTTGTGTTTCATTCAACATTTTCTTCTTTCTCCTCAAGAACGGTAGTTGTAGGTTTAATATGATAATTTGCCATTATCATATCTAATTTATCATCTTTCCATTCTTTGCGGTAGAATAAGAATTCTTCACCTGTAGTTGGATCTACGTATTTTAAACGATTGCCTTGCTGAACAAGTATACCTTGTTTTTCCAACATATCAACCATACCTGAATACGGATTCATACCTGTTTCGTATGGAATTTTAATCTGTACAGTTTCGAAAGGTTTTGCGTAACGAGTTTTCATAATTTTACAAGCGGCACGAATACCGTTGACTTCTGAAACCTTATTACCATCTTCGTCTTCTTTTAGCTTGAGTTTCTTCATAGCAACTACAATAGATGACGCATAAACGAATCCTTGTCCACCTGAAATTTTGTCATCTGGGTCAAACATATCTTGGCTTGCGTATGTATGGTTAGTTGCTACTAATCCAACATTATAGTTACCAAACATGTTTACACAATTACGAACAAGTGCTGTCAATGCCTTAGGTTTACGACCCATGTCACCTTTCAAATCACCTGCTTCGAACTGATTAACGTCAGTTGGAGTTAAAAGCATACCAAGGCTGTCTATGACAAAGAGGACCTTCGGACGGTCAGTCATTTCCTTGTATTCTTTCATGAACTCGTTGATAGTTTTAGCAACGTCATCAATCATGGCCATGTTAAGTTTAAGCAATTTTTCTTCGCTTGTATCTACACCTAAATCATGCAACCATTTTTCATCTAGTGCGTTTTCACTATCGATTAAGATTACGTAAATACCCTGTGCTTGTGCATTACGAATCAAATTGCCTGAACAGATAAATGATTTACCTGCGCCAGACTCGCCGGCAAATACAGTGACTTTACCTAGCGGAACACCTTTGTGGAAATCTCCACTGATTAGGTAGTTAAGTGTGTAATTACCTGTACTAACCCAATCTGTAGGATCATTAAATCCTACGCCAAGACCATCAATGCTTTTGGTCAAGGTCTTTCTAAATTTTGATAAATCGAAGGCTTTTGTGGCCATAAGTTAATTCTCCTAAATGATTGATAAGGGGCCGAAGCCCCTTATATTACGCTTTTTGACGATTGCGAATCATTGCCAAGATGTCTTGGGCACGTGAATCGCCGCCAGCTGTACTAGCAGTTTCAGCTTTTGGTGCTGATGCTGTAGCTACAGGTGCGCTGTATTCTTCATCATCTGAAGAGTCATTGCTTACTGGAGCACTTGCTTTTGGAGTTTGTTTAACAGGATCGCCAGTGTTTTGGCTCATACCTGCTGGTTTGAAATATTGACCCCAACGTTCCATGTCATATGGCTCGCCGTCAACTGATGCTTCGAACATTTCTTTCATAACCTTCAACTCAACTTCGCCTGGCTTCTTAGGTAAGAAGTCTGACAAATTAAACAAGCCATGTTCTTTAATTGCCGCTTGTTCTTCGTCACTTAGTGGACGCTCACGACGTGCCCAGCTTGATGTTGAGTAGTCAGCATAACCACCTTTTGAACCTTTCTTCATGCGATAGTCTAAACCATGCACATAATCAGTTGGCAAATCTTCTAATTCTGGATCAACAAGTGCCGCACGGATACTTGTAAAGATTTGAGGACCAATGATGAAACGACGAATTGGATTTTCTGGACGGTCTTCTGCTTTTTCACCTAGTCCGTCTTCTGCAACGAAACCTTGGAAAATGTAACTACGCTTTTTCCAGTATTTACGACCCATATCTTCCAATGCTGGATCTTTAAACCATGCACGTACTTCTGCCAAGATTGGGCAAGTATCGCCATACATTTCTACGCATGGAACTTGTACTGTTACTGGTTTGGATTCTGACTCACCTTTGATTCCAGCGAATGGCAATTTAATCATTGCACGTTCTACCCAGAAAAATGTGTTGTCTTGGTTACCGTCTGGTAAAAAGCGAAGTACGGACTCACCGCCTTCTTTGAGATTCCAGAATGGATAAATTGATTTGTCTCCACCTGAACGTTGATTGTCTGAACCTTTTGATTCTGCTGCCTTGAGCTTTGCTCTAATTTCTGCCAAAGTTGCCATAGTTGTTCTCCTAAATTAGCCTTTGTTTTTACTGCGTTTGCCTGTATTTGTCTTATCACCCGATAAAACAAAAAGCGCATACATGTTATTGTATACGCTTTTATTTAGCAGAGCAAGTAAAATCTTGTCTAAAATATGAGTATTTTACTCAATTATCTTGTTAGTTGAATTATACGTGCTAGTGTTGGGTCTGTTGATAACATCGACTCTTGTACTTTTACTGCCGCACTTGGGGCGCCGGCAGTTGCAGTATCTCGAGTTGTTTGATCAATATTTGGATTTTGTCCGTCTTTAACTCCATCGGCACCTAACACTGCATCTGCTCCTGGTGTAGCTGTTTTAGCATCCGGCGTTGCAGAAGCATTAAGAGCTTTCATAATAGCATCAATAGTAGCTCTGCCGATAAATCCATCAACTCCATCTTTAGCTGGCCCGGTAGTACCTAGTGCTTTTGCCACGTCTCCGCCTTTATTTTTCAACGCTGTTTGTAATGCTTTGATATCGTTAGCACCGACATTACCGTATACTCTGACAGGGCCGCCCGCTGGACTAGCTGGTCTTTTCGAAGTATCATCTTTTGCGGCTGTTCCGGGTTCTACTCCATCACGTTTTTTTTCTAATGCGCCGATTTGAGTTCCTACCTGATTTAATTTATCTTGCATCTGTTTGATAGGAGCATCTAAGTAAGTCTGTGTTGGATCGGCTTGTTTTTGTTTTTGTAATGCTGTGAATGCATTGGCAAATTGAGTACGTTGCGTGTTTAACGTATCATATTGCTTTTGTTCTTCAGGTGTTAGCCCTTCACTTAAATTAACTAATGATTCAAATAATTTTCCCATGATATTATCCTAAGTATGATTCCATTACACGAATTGCTTCGTCTGTGTCCATTTTAGGTTTTATACCGGCTAATTTTAATACACGATCCTTTTGTGCAAGTGGACTGCTTGGATCTAATTTTTGTATAAATTCGCTAACACGTTGTAAATCATGTGGACTAGCTTCTGAGAATTGTTTTTCTAATTTAGTTTTGACACCTGTACCGCCAATGGTGAAGTTACGTTTTTCTCTATTCCAAAAACCTGAAATAAATTTCATCATATCCTCAACACCTTGGCCTTGAGGTTGTGTTGGTTCTGCTACAGGAATATCGCCACCCATGTCAAATTCTGCTAGAGTAAGGCCAGCAGATGCAATCATCTCGCCTAATGTCTTATTACCGATTACAGTGTCTGCACTTGCGCCTGCTTGAATAGCACGTTGGATTAATGACTTAATTTTACTTTCTGCTACTGGAGCTGGAGGAGCAACTGGAGGAACACCGCCTGCGGCTGCTTCTGCGCCAGCTTCGGGTGCTGGTGCTTCTGCTGGTGCTTCTGGTGCAGGAGCAGGTGTCGCTTCTGGTTCAGGTGCTGGAGTTTCTTCAGGTTCTTTATCTTCGTCACTTCCTGCACTAGCAAATAAATCTTCATTGCTGTGATACCAACCAGAATGATGATTTTCAAAATATTCTGCAATAGTGCCACGAGCATCAAACTTGTCGTTACGTGTCATGGCATTATTCATCATAGTTAATAATGTTTCATCTGGATAAATTGCTTTAACTGAATCTACAATGTTTGGTGTACCAACTAATGGTTCAGACATTAAGTCTTTTAATTTTTCTTTAAATTCTGTATCGTCTAAATGTGGCAAATCTTGCTCAACATCTCCATCTACATCTTCGGCAATTGAATTAATGTAGTCAACAAACTCAGATGCTTCTTTAGTCATCTTTTCAGTTTCACGACGTGCTTTGTCACTAAGATTAGTTACACGGCCGCGACCATCTTTATTGGAGGCTTTGCGCCATGGAGTTTCTTCTTTCCATTTAACAACTTCGCCTTTTTCATTTTTTTCTTCTGTGCGTTTTTCTGCCAATACATCTTCTGGACCTAGGTCAGTCTTTTCACCAACTAGGCTATAAATGTAAGGGAACACATCTTTTAATTCTTCTTTAAAACTACGAACTGTTAAACGATCAATCCAATCGTTAACTACTGTTTCGGGAATTTGTTGATTTGCACGTGGTTTAAAACTTTCTGCAAATTCAGTGTAGTATGAACTACGTTGTAGGTTATGAATTTCTTTTTTAACTTCTTCAATACGTTCTGCAACTTTGCTATTAACTTCGCTCATTGCTTCACTTAATGTTTCATTACGGCCAACATAATTTTTAAACATACGTAACTTAGCCATTTCTTCGCTTAGACTAATTACATGTTGACCGATTTGGTCATATGGATTACCGCCATGTGCAATATGTTGAGCCATTGCACGAGCGCCGTTTAAATGACGCATTGGATAACGGAAACGTTCACCTTGTGCATTTTCAATATAAATTGCGTCAATGTGCATTGTTCGACCAGCTGGTAAATCAAGGTTTACAGGTTGGCTGTGTTTGACAATCATTCTAGTCTCACCCAGGTCTTGGTAACTGACTTTTGCTGTACCAAACATTTTACTTTCCATCATTTTTTCTTCTCCATCTTTTGCGTGGAATTCATAATCTCTTTTATCAAGACTGCTTTTTCCTAAGTTGTTAATCTCAAAATTTAACAAGTTTCTTTTAGCAAAATCTCTAAAAGATCTAATAAATTTGTATGCTCCATGATGTGTTTCGTTTGTGTCTTTGTCGATTAAATCGCCACTAACTTGAATCACTATGCCATCATCTTCATCAAGTGCAATAGCAATCGCACCTAGTTCTTCACCGCCCTCTTTGTATTCAAATTCAAAGAAACGTGCTTTAGGAATGTCGCTTTTCTTACCTAAAACCATAGCTTCTTCGTCCGCGATTTTAATGTCGGGGAAGCGTGTTTGTATTTTTCCGTAGAGCTCTTTGGCTACTTGAT
>Ga0214170_1000147_pt1 | contig 30545 bp, 19 predicted proteins | sample TroBogEpilimnion_2_FD_153008 | JGI IMG/M metagenome (GOLD analysis project Ga0214170, IMG submission 153008) | Freshwater microbial communities from Trout Bog Lake, WI - 27JUN2007 epilimnion | ecosystem: Environmental > Aquatic > Freshwater > Lake > Epilimnion/Euphotic zone | place: Trout Bog... | reverse complement strand
GCGTTGGAGGAGCTGGTGGCGTTGGAGTAGCTACAGTAATTGTGACCACTACATCTTTATAAACGCCATTGGAATCAGTTGCGCGCACGGTGAATGTGAATGTTCCGCCACTCGTCGGGGTTCCTGAGATCTCACCCGTTGTTGGATTTAGTGTCAGGCCAGCAGGTAGTGATCCATTAGAGATTGTGTAGGCGAAAGTTCCGACTCCGCCCGAAGCCGCTACATTCAATGAATACGCGGTCCCCACAGTCCCATTTGGAATCGAGCCCGGCGCCGCAAAAGCTATCTCTGGGTTGATGACAAGGGTTGGATTCGAGGTTTCGGTGACGTGACCGATGGTATTTGTCGCAGTCGCAACGACGACGATGTAGTTTCCTAAATCAGTACTTGTTGGAACGTAACTTGCCGAGGTTGCACCCGATATCACGGTGCAACTTCCAAGATTCAATGGATCCGTACAGGACTTCCATTGATACGTAACCGTAGGAGTTGGCGATCCACTAAAGGTTACGTTTGAGGTTAATGTAGATCCAACATAAGGATCACCGGTTGGCTGTCCGGGATTTACAAGAACTGGAACACTTAAGAGCACTGGTGTCGCTGATGGAGAAGCCGCTGATGGTATCGATGAACCATTTGCATTATTGGCCTTCACAGTGAATGTATAGCTAGTGCCATTGGTTAAACCAGTGACGGTCAGCTCAGAAGCTGATCCTGTAATCGTTGCACCATTACTTGCGGTGACCGTATAACTAGTAATTGCGGATCCACCGTTACTTGCTGGAGCAGTAAAGGAGACAGTTGCACTTGCATCACCTGCGGCAGCAATAACACCGGTTGGTGCATTCGGAACTGTTGAAGGCGTTGCTGGGCTTGAAGCCGTTGATTCGGCAGATGTGCCAATTGAATTGGTAGCAGTAACCTTGAATGTATAAGGTGCGCCGTTAGTCAGACCATTAATGAGACAGGACTGGGTTGAAGCATTTGATGTACAAGTACCTGCAGCCTGATTGCCAGCGGTATAGGCCGTCACGGTGTAGCCAGTGAGTGCAGAACCACGAATATCAAGTGGTGCATCCCAACTGACAGTCGCAGATGCATTTGCCGGCACTGCAACAACATTGCGTGGAGCAGAAGGTGCGGCATTGATCGCGGCACTTGCTGACGCTGTCGATGCAAGCGAAGATCCAGCAGCACTAGTCGCAACAACGGTAAAGGTGTAGTTATTGCCAGCGATTAAGTTGGAAGAGACATTGCAGGTGGTCGCAGGGGCGGTAGCCACACAAGTAGCGCCAGATACTGCATTTCCCGAGGCATCGTAGGCCTGGACAGTATAGGAAGTGATGGGTGAACCATTCGAGGCAGGAGCGGTCCAGGAGACGCTCACAAGGCCAGTACCTGACGTCACCGATACCGAGGTAGGTGCACTTGGGACGGTCGCAGGGACGATCGCATTTGATGCGATAGATGGCGCTGATGCCGTAGTTGAACCTGCGCCATAGACCGTCGAATTGGTTACCACTTTAAAGGTATAGGTAGATCCATTTGCAAGACCGGTCACTGTGCAAGGACTTGTTGATGATGTGCAGGTAGCGCCAGATACGGCGTTGCCATTGCTGTCGTATGCCTGGACTGTGTAATTGGCAATTGTTGAACCATTTGCAACGGCGCCACTAAAGGCGATTGATGACTGTCCATCTCCTACAGTCGCGACTACAGATGTTGGGGCGCTAGCTGGACCTTGTGGAGTTACGGCAGATGAAGCTGATGAAGCAACTGAGTTACCGACATCATTCGTTGCTATCGCCGTGAATGTGTAAGCAGTTCCATTTGTGAGGCCAGGCACCACACATGAAGTTGCGCCTGCTGCAGCCGTGCACGTGAATGAACCAGGTGATGAAGTCACTGTGAATCCGGTCAGTGCTGATCCACCAGTGACTGAAGGAGCCGTGTATGAGACTGTCGCCGCGCCAGATGTTGTAACAGCGGCAGTGAGAGAAGTCGGTGCATTAGGAACTGTTGCTGGTGTAACAGCGCTTGAGGCCGTTGAAGCACCAGATGTATAAAGTCCATTACTTGCCGTTGCCTTAAATGTGTAAGGAGTTCCGTTCGTCAGGCCAGTGACAACACAACTTGTTGCAGTTGATGCAGCCTGACATGGGGTTCCAAAAGCGTTGTTATTCGAGTCATATGCCGTGATTGTGTACGAAGCGATCGCTGGGCCACCTGTAGCGGTTCCGGTTACTTGCGTGAATGAGACCGTTGCCTGGCCATTGCCGCGTAATGCATTTACGCCTGTTGGGGCATCGGGAGTACCTGCAGGTGTAACAGATGACGAAGTTATTGAGGCAGATGTACCAGTCGAATTCGTAGCAGTGGCACTAAATGTGTACGAGGTTCCATTTGATAACGGCGAGATTGAACAGGCTGTGGCTGGCGCAATAACCGTACAAGTGGCACCACCCGGTGAGGCCGTGACCGTGTAGGAACTTGGCGCACCACCGTTGCCCGCAGCGAGAGTGATCGTTGCTCCGCCATCTGTTGCTGTTGCAGATGAGATGGCAGGTGTAGCTGGGATTGCAATCTTCCATTGGGCGATAACGGTCGAATTAGCTCCAGCCATTATCGTTGGATAACCCGCTGCTCGAATATTCGTGCCATCGCTCCAACCATCGAAGGTGTATCCCGACCTGCTGAAGCCAGTTGCATCATTGAATGAGATTGAAGCACCCTGTACTGCTGCTGTAGGCGCAGGGGTGGCACCTGAAGTTGCACCGTTTGTATTGTAGAAAATCTTGAAGGTGTTATTCGCGTATTGCGCAGTCGCAGTGATTGGTGATGCATCAGTTCCGATGGTGTAGAAGGCGCCAGCAGGATACGTCGTTGATCCGATCAGCCAACCAGTAAAGACCGAACCAGTGAGCGAATATCCAGTACTTGGCGCTAACTGAACAATGGCACCGAAGGAGTCGGTGATCGATGAGGCGTTACCGTTCGAGCCAGTTCCTGCTGCAAAGGTGATTGTGTAACTTGTGGCGGTCCAGCTGGCATAGAAGATGTAATTGGTTGATGTAGTGGCGGTCTGGATTCCGGCTTTAGTTCCATCTGAGTCAACAACCAGTGTTCCGCCTTGATTAGCCCAGCCGTTGAATGTAAAGCCAGTTCTGGTCGGGGTGGAGTTGAGTGTGATGATTTGACCAGACGTACAGAGATGGGCCGCACCGGTCACACATTCACTATCCGTGACTAAATCTCCCGCCACAGCAGTGCCACCATTGAGGTTGTATCGAACATCAAATACCTGAAGCCATTGTGCAGTAACGGTTATAGCCGCCTCGGAGTTGACGCGATATGTATCGCCCGGCTTATAGATAACCCCATTGATACTCCAGCCAGCGAATTGGTATGCATCACTTGAAATCGTCGTTGATGCATCGACGCCTGTGCTCAACGTCAGGTTGGCGCCGAAGGTTACGGTGGTATTAGACGGGAAGGTTGTTGTCGACGTTGCGATGCCGGCGTTGTATGTGACTGAAATCGTCTTGGCGGTCCAAATCGCATAGAGCGTCACGTTATCTGAAGCTATATACGGCGACCCGCTCACAGTTGTCCCGGCGAGATTCTTCCAACCACTGAAGGTGTATCCAGTTCGAGAAAGTCCCGAACCATTATTAAGAGTGACGCCAGTCGAACCTGTTACATAGGTGACATCCGCAACTGAACCAGATCCGCCATTGACGTTATATGAGATTGAATAGGTAATACCTGCCCATACTGCATACAAAGTACGAGTTGCAGTTGGTGAATACGGGCTAACAACGGCAGTACCGGTTGATGTTTCAGACCAACCAGCGAAGGTATAACCGCTATATGTCATTCCAGTGGAATCTGGAAGTGCGATCGGAGTTGTACCAAAGGTAAATGAATCTGTGGCTCGGCTAGGTGCGCCAGTTGCACTATTCTTGTTATAAGTAATGACGTAGACCTGAGGCGTCCACTTCGCATAGAGCGTCAGATTTCCAGCGGTCGAATAACTCGCCGTAGAACTGGCGATGGAATCCGATGCATTCGCATAAAGTGTGCCAGTCCCATTAGCCGCGGTTGTCCAACCAGCGAATGTGTAACCAGTTTTTGTAAGAGTTCCCTTTGCAGAGATTGTGTATGAATTACCAAAGCTAAAGGTGCCGGTAGATGGCACCGAACCACCATCGGATCCATTGCCGTTATAAGTAATTGAATAGGTCACTGGTGCCCACTGGGCAGTAAGAGTGATCGTTGCCGGTGGAGAGTAATTCGCACCGTCTACGCCAACTGATGCATTCGACGGGTTATTCCACCCAGAGAAGGTGTAGCCCTGCTTAGAAGGCAGTGGCAGTACCAGAGGTGTACCTAGGTTGTAATTAGCAGTAGTAGTAGTCGTGAGCGTTCCGCCCGCAAGGGAATACGTCACAACGTAAGGGGCTGGGGTTGCAGTAACTGTGCTAGCTACTCCAGTTGCTGAGGCGGTCGAGTTGATAGCAGTTGCCTTGAATTTGTAGACCGTTCCGTTTGTCAGTCCGGTCACATCACAGCTCAATGGTGAAGCACTGGCCAAGACCGTACATACCTTGCCAGTGATGGCCGTCGTACCCGTGCTGTCATATGCCTGGATCGAGAATGAGGTAGCCGCACCAATTGTGGTGCCACTTGCAGCGACCGGAGTGACGGTCACTGTTGCGGTTGTGTTTCCTGATGTTGCGGCAGAGACCGATGGAGCACCTGGTGCCACGGGGCGCCAAACCGCATAGAGAGTTACATCGGAGTAATAAGTTTGAGATGACCCACCGAGAACGGTTGTTCCAGATCCGTCAGCTGCGGTATTCCAGCCCGCCAAAGTGAAGCCGGTCTTCGTACCAGCTGAGGAAGAGAGTGTCACGGCAGTACCGGCAGTAATTGCTGCGGTTGAACTTGTAGATCCCCCGTTGGCGTTGTAAGTCACGGTGTAAGGGTTAGCAGTCCACTTTGCATAAAGCGTGATGGATGCAGTCGGTGAATATGTCTTAGTTGTTGTTCCTACAACTGTATCTGCAGGGTTTGAGTAAATGGTTCCGGAGGCAACAGCAGTCGTACTCCAACCACCAAACGAGTAACCGGTACGAGACAGGGTTCCAATCGCAGATGGAACTAGTGCGCTTCCAGCATATGTGAAGTTCTGGGTTGTAGAAGCGGCCGCACCATTACCGCCATTTGCGTCATATGTGACGACATAGACGGCCGGTGTCCATAACGGGAAGAGGATGATTCGAGTTGTCGGGGTGTAAGAGCCGGTTAGGACTGTTGTCGAGTTATTCGTCTCTCCCCAACCAGCAAAGGTGTATCCCGTTTTGTAAAGAGTGTTTGGTCCAGGAAGTGTTACGGATGCACCAGTGGTGGACTGAGTCAACGATCCTGGGCCTACGCCACCGGTACAGAACTGCCCCAGCGGTCCGCAATCCCAGAAGTCAACACGTGCAACGGAATTGATGACAAAATCACTCGAAGTTGCTGTGTTTGTATTGCCAGCAGCATCTGCCGCAACGCCGTCTGCGATTCGCAGTAAGAGCTTTCCAGCAGTATTTACAACAACGCCAGAGTTCGTTGCAGAGAAGGTATATGAAGCGCCAGAACCAGTAAGAGTAGATCCAACAGTCCATCCCGATGAGGCCGCATCTTTGGTGATCTCACTTATAAGCAAACCACTCACGCTCTCGGAGAATGTGGCCTTGATCGTGTACGTATTAATTGCCGTGTTTAACGCGATGAGGTCGTTAGAACCACTTGCGACATTTGTTCCAGCCCCGACTGTGGCAGACAAAGAGACTGTTGGTCGGATCGTGTCGATGACGACACCAGTCAAAGCAGTCGATGGCGCCGTAGTTGTACTTCCAAGCGTCTGAGTTGCTGCTATTGAATACGTACCATCAGCCATCGTTGGGAATGTGCACGATCCTGTTGTAGCTGCCGCGACGAAGGTGCATGTGACTGCTGTGCCGGAAGCAGGTGTAGCAGTCAGCGTCACTGTCGCACCAACAGTCAGCCCACCAATATTGATTTTTGGTGTATTGATATTGGTAATTTTGTCAGTGCTGGAAGAGCCTGAATCTGATGCAGAATCTAGTGTTGGAGCTGCAGGGACAGCCAAAGCTCCAAGAACAACTGTTCGAGTGAGTGCAGGGAATTGACTTGAGTAGTTAACGGGTGATGCTGGATTGTAAAGAGTTGTACCGGCAAGACCAATGTATGCAGCGATAACCGTAATGGATCCATTTACTGCGGTGGCAGCTGCTGTGTATTTGAGCGTGGCCAAAGCGGTATTTACATCAGCGAGGTTTCCAATAAACGAGATCTTCGCTGCGGCTGTAGCGAGCGCTGATTGATAGCCCGTCGGTAGGGTCAGATTCGTCGTAGTAGTAATTGCAAGTGTTCCTGATGCAACCGAGGCGATGATCTGGATCTTGTCAGGAGTATCAGACACGACCAAGTCATTAGCAGAGTTGGTATAGCTTGAATTGATTACGTAACTCGCTCCACCAAGTATTCCGATAGGTGTGCTTGTGTCGGTATTAAAGCTCGGAGTTAATCCCGCATTACTTGGCGTCCAGTTTGCATAGAGAGTCGCGGTGCCTGCGACTGGATATGAGTCACCCACCGCATAGTTCGTGCCCGACCCATTTGCCGAGGTATTCCAACCGGCAAAGGAGTAGCCCAACTTTGTCAGCGATCCAGTGTTTCCAGGTAACGCAATCGTGGAGGTGATCGCATTAACGATCGCTGGCGCGGTTCCCCCTGAATTTGTATTGCCGTTAAAGGTGATTGGGGCCTTCCACTGGGCGTATAGCGTCCGCGAACCCGTCGATGCGTACGTAGTAAGGCCTGATGCGTAAGAAGTGCCGGAGCCATCCGCGGCGGTATTCCAGCCATCAAAGGTGAAGTTGGCGCGCAGCAAGGTGGTTGGCGCAGCAAGGGTTGTATTCGCAGCAGTTCCAGTTGCAGTAGTTGCAGCCGGAATAGTCGTAGCGGCCGATGTCTGACCATTTCCATCATAGGTAATTGTGGAATTCCACTGGGCATAGAGAGTGATGTCGCCCGTAGATGCATAACTTCCATTACCAGCGGTGTAGCTACCAAGACCATATGTGCTGGCAAGACTTTGCTCAACCGACTTAATACCGTTGATATCTAGCGCCCGATCAAAGATCAGGACTTCAGCAACTTCCCAATCTGACTGCTGGTTGGAAAATTGGTTGATACCGATGTTTGCAGGAAGTGTCTGACGACCTGCGGCAGCCTCCCTAGTTCCATCCATGCCGAATCCACCAGAGTAATCACAGATCAAATGCCAGTTCGTATCACTTGCTCCGGCATTTGCGGTCGCACCATTGTTTGCATCGGTGTAGCCGTTGCCGTAGTTACCCGATCCATAATAGGAGCCGGTTGTTCCGGAGAGGTAACCACTCAACCAGTTAAATGTTGAGTGAGTAAAAATTCTCTGCTTAGCAGTCCCTGCATATCGGGAGACATGGCAAAGTGTGTATGAAGACAGGATCGGATTTGGGAATGTAATCTTTGAAGTAATGTCACCCTTAAGAACTGTCATAGAGACAGTGCTTCCACCGGTGCCCGCAGCGTTCGTTACCTTTGTGATTCCAGTTCCGGGAGTTGCACCAGTGTTCGTAGCGTCGTATTGAGAACCCGTCGATGCAGAGTTGACCCACTTCTTTGTCGTAGTGTCGTAGTCAGATGCGACATATCGAATGAGCGGATTCGAATATCCATAGCCAGAATAAGCAGTTCCCTTGCCATCGGCAGCGGTATTCCAACCCGCAAAAGTAAAGCCAGTCTTTGTTAATAGGCCCGTATTGGGCGATAGTTGGGTGACTGCCGCTGAGGAGAGTGCAGATGTTGGGCTAGGGACAGATCCACCAGTGTTGGTATTTCCGTTATACGTAATTGTTGAAGTCCATTTGGCATAAAGCGTTGTGGCGCCAATAGGACGTATTAGCGAACCATTTGCATAATCTGTGCCGAGGCCATCTGCCGATGTATTCCATCCAGAGAGATGAAATCCGGTTCTCGTTCCAGCATACGAAGACGAAACAGTGAATTGCTGACTAGGTACCGTTTGGGTTTGTGAGGTTGGTGCGGTGCCACTTCCGCCGTTGACGCTATAGGAGAGGGTGTTCAAGCTGTATGGAAGACAGTAGGCGCCAATCGCGTCAGTCCAGGCACCGGTTCGAGTAAAGAAACCAGCAACGATTCCTGTTGAGCAATTAGTCGATGATGGAGTTGCTGATGTGGCGGAGAACCAGATGATTGAAGAGTTATCAGAAAGGCTTGGTGGAGTTGCACAACGAATTCCTACGTTAGTCCATATTATGAAGCTAATTCCTGTGACAACTTGCCCAGCGGGACAGAAAACCTTATTTGTTCCACCACCCAAGGCGGTTGAATTAGCCGCCGTGCTTTGATCTTGCGCAACCAATTGTCCATCTGGGCCGATTGCCCGACAGTAAATTCCGAATCCAGGAGAATTTCCACTTACAGTTAAACCAACGCCAACCGCCACTGTATCCGTTGCGCAGGTGGCAGTTCCATTTTGAGTTCCACCGCCTGCGTTACCTGCAGGCGTCGCGTTCGCGCCTGTACCGAAATAGAGGGCGTGTGCAGGAGATGGCATCGAACTCTGCCCAAGAATCGACACGAGCAAACCCACGAATACAGCCAGGAGAATTTTCAAAAATCTCGATGGGTGCGAGGCAGCGGCCTTCTTGCGCACCAAACTGAGAATCACCTTTACCTCCTTATTTTTAGCAACCATCAGAGGCCGTAAGCGTAAAAGTGAGGTGCGTTGCGGGATTGCTAAAACCACGTTTAAAGTAGATCTTCACCCCCAAGAATCACCCAGGAAATATGAGGCCAGATGCTTGCGTTGAGACCTTTGGCGAATGTCATATCCTGGGCAATATCGACTAACGATCGAGGACTCCGAAAGAATTGCACAATACTTGTGTCCCAGGCCGGAGTTGAACCGGCGACCTACCGCTTAGGAGGCGGTTGCTCTATCCACTGAGCTACTGGGACCTGTGCGCAAAACTAACCTTAACCGAGAATGTGGGCCAATATTCTCAGGGATTTCTCGCACTCTTCGCGTGGATATCACCCGTCTACGCGGGGGCTGCGCCGTAGAATGAAGACATAGCCGTCGGGATTCGTCGGCTCGATTTCAACCCCAATCTCGGCCACGGGATATTAAGAGGAGAAGTAGATGTCAATGAACCTTAAAAAAGCAGGCCTAGCTTTCGCCGCGCTCGTCCTCGCAGTCGGAGGCAACACTGTCGGGATCTCCTCTGCCAATGCCGCAGCTGCTGCCGTCAAGCAAGGCGTGAAATGCTCCCCTGCCAAAGCGGTCAAGACCGTGAGTGGCGTGAAGTACATCTGCACCAAAAACCCAGCTGGTACTCCAGCAGGTTTTTCATGGACCACGCAGACCTGTCTCGATGCGGATAGCGCGTACCAGACCGCTCTCAAGCAGTACAACGACTTCACAACATCACAGACCACGACTCTTAATGCAATCAAGGCGACCATTGATTCGGCGAAGCATTCGATCGATGTCTCAAAGTCTTCTTTGGCTGCAGCTCAGACCAAGGTTTACACGGTGGGCTATGACCACACAGTCACTCCAACAAAACCGATCACCGTTGTTGGTATCGATGCTGCAATTGCGGCCGCGAATGCAAAAATAACGGTTGATACAGGCAAGCGCGACGATGCAGGCAAGCAACGCGATGCAACCGCACTGATTCTCGCTGCTAAGTACACAGCAACTCAGATTGCCGGCTGGGCAGCTTCACCTACGACAACCAGTGGAAATTCTGATGTCAATGTATTGAACTACGGTGCATGGATTAAGGCCTACGGTTCATACGACAAGGCGATTGTCTCCGAGCAGAAGAACCTCGCAACTCTGCAACGTGTAACCACGACTCTTCAAGCCAATATAACCAAGGGTCAGACTTTGGTTGATTCAATGACAGCTCGCTATAACGCAGCTATCGCTAACCAACCAACACAGGCACAGCAGATCAAGACTGCATCTGATCAGGCTCTCTTAGTTCGCAAGACCGGTTGTAAAGCTGGCCTATAAGGGGTAACCCCTTAACTTAAAAAGTACAGAGGGCTCCACTCGCTCAGATTTGCTCTTAATCTGAAACGAATGGGGCCCTCAACTTTTTCTTAGTTACGCTCTTCCTGTGGCAATGGGGATATCAAAGAGATTTCTCATCTATCGATTTCTTATTGCAGGGTTACTTGTAGTGCACCTCATTACTCGCATATTCATTCCGCAGCCATCACTACTTACCGATCTCGTCCTCTTCAACTTCATCGCCTTCTCGGCCGCACTCTCGGCCTTCTATTCACCACTTTTCAATGATCCACGTGCGACCATCGCACTCAGCGCAGCGATTGGCTTTTGGGCCATCGGATCCACCATCTCATCCTGGAACTCCTTTATGGATTTTCAGATCTGGGCCGCAAGCACGAATTTTGCTTACGCGCTCTTCTATCCGCTTCTCCTCTTTGGAATAGTTCGCACACTTTCGACTAAACGAAAGGTTGCAGCACTTGAACTCCTTGACGTGATCATTGTTGGTCTGGGCATCACGACTCTCTTCGCTTCTTTACTGCTGCGGCCTGCTATGTTGCATATATCGGGCAGCGCCGTCACAGTCTTTCTCTCAATCCTCTATCCCATTGGGGATTGTGTTCTCGTTGCTATTTCACTTATCGCCTTACTTTTGCAACCTAGAGCAGCACGCTCACTCCTTCTCTGCTGCGGGATAGTGATCTTTACCGCTACAGATCTCTACTTCCTATGGCGTTCTGCTACCACAGGATATCCGTTTGCCTCGTTAGCCGATGATGGCTGGATCTTCGGATTAATTATCATTGCTGAATCACTATGGCACCCAGGATCACATGGCGATTTATCCGGGAGAGTGACATCGATCGGCGCAACAGTCGCACTGATAGCAAGCGCGAGCATTTTGGGTTTTGCCGCTCTTCACCCACATTACTTCCCTATCTTTGCTTTGATTCCAGCTCTTATCACCATCATGCTCGCATTCCTTCGAATGTCGGTTGCACTACGGGAAGCGAGATTCGCCGATAAGGATCGAGAGTTGGCTCGAATCGATGAACTCACTGGGTTAGCTAATCGACGCAGACTCTTAGCCGAAATCGAATTACTTGGGCGCAAGGAGGGAACGCTCTTGTTGCTCGATCTCGATGGCTTTAAAAAGGTGAATGATTCCATGGGTCATGCGATGGGAGATTTCTTACTCAAGGAGATCGCACTTCGCTTTAGTCGGGTTCTCGCACATGGCGCACTCCTTGCAAGGTTAGGTGGTGATGAATTTGGTGTGGTCATCTATGGATCTGAAGACCGCGGGATCGAGATGGCTCAAGCACTTCGGGCATGCCTGAGCTATCCAGTCCCACTGCCTTCAGGAAGCGCGACGGTGGGGGTCAGCATTGGCCGAGTCCGAAGTGATGGAAAAGGTGATCTACTCAAGCGAGCAGATGCCGCGATGTATCAAGCCAAGCGCAGTGGCGTTGGAATAGTTTTGGCAAGTTCGAACTTCTAATCTGGCTTCTCCGGCTTGCGGGCTTTGATCTCATCAAGGCGACCGAGCGATTCCAACCGCTCCTTCGCATGATCGACGATTTGAACTGGATAATCGTGAAGATAGCCATCAAGGACGTTCCATGGCTCATGAATATCAGGCGCTACCAGGTGGCCCAACTCCGGAATGTACTTACGAATGTAATCGCCATTCTCATCAAAGCGCTTGCCTTGTTCTATTGGATTGAAGACTCGGTAATACGGTGAGGCGTCGGTTCCAGTCCCTGCAGTCCACTGCCAGCCATGTGAATTGGAGGCTGGGTCGAAATCAACGAGATGCTCTTTAAAGAAATCCGCACCTAGCTGCCATTCAAGGTGGAGGTCTTTCACCAAGAAGGAAGCAACGACCATACGAGTTCGATTGTGCATCCAGCCCTCTAGGACTAACTGGCGCATCGCGGCATCGACAAATGGGTAACCAGTGCGACCTTCACACCATGCCTGGAATTTTTCACCGGGCTCGTCATAACGCATCGCGGCAAATTGTGGCGCGTAATAGTCATCGACCGTATGTGGATTGTGGTGGAGTACATCGCCATAAAATTCGCGCCAAGCGATCTCTTTTCTGAAGATTTCATGCCCCTTGCTCTGGCCCAACTCAGCAAGGAGTGTGCGGGGATGGATCTCGCCCCACGTTAAATGTGCGCTTAACTTACTTGTTCCATCAATGCCGGCCATATTTCGATTCTCAGAATAAGAATCAAGCATCTTCTCTTTGAAGATCGCCCAACGCTCGTGAGCTGCTTCTTCACCGGCTGGCATAACGATCGATCCTTCGGGCATCTCCCACGTCGGAAAATTTCGATCTGCACTTCCTGGTTTGACTGTTGGAATCTCTTCAGGTCTCGATGCGGGATCGCGCCAACCATGTGCAAGCCATGCTTTATAGAACGGGGTGTAGACCTTGTAAGGAGTTCCATCACTCGGTTTACGTACTCGCCCTGGGGAGATTGCATATGGCCCACCAGTGCGAATGAGTTTGACACCAGCCTCTTCAACTTTGCGATCACGCGTTAATCCATATGGCTCAAACTCTTCCGAGATATGGACTTCGGTCGCCTCATACCGTGAGAGCAACTCTTTGAGAACTGTTGCTGGATCCCCTTCAATAACATGGAGTGAACCACCGAGTGAGCGATCGAGTTCGCGTAGCGATTGGCTCAAGTAAGCCAACTGCTTTGCACCGCTTTGATTACTCTGATTGGGATCAACGATGAAGACCGGGATGATCTCATCTGCGGATTCAATGGCAGCGTTCAGCGCTGGATGATCACTAATTCGTAGGTCACGGCGAAACCAGATGATTGAACGGCGCATTGCGCAATCCTCTCATCAGTCAGCGAAAGCGCAACGCGAGCGCCAGCCACTTATTAACGATGATTAGGAGTGAAGCGCCTCTACTGCAGCGTCATAACCAGCAACAGACTCAGGCTTACGTGGGCCATGGCCGATGTAGCGAGCTGATGGGCGCACGAGACGACCAGTCTGCTTCTGCTCCAAGATATGTGCTGACCAACCGGCGGTACGAGCAGCGGTAAACATCGATGTAAACATTGGTCCTGGAACCTCTGCGAAGTCCAAGACAATCGCTGCCCAGAACTCAACGTTAGTCTCAAGGACACGCTCTGGATGGCGTTCGTGAAGTTCAGCGAGCGCAGCTTGCTCGAGCGCTACAGCAACCTCATAACGAGGTGCTCCGAGTTCCTTTGCAGTACGGCGAAGCGTACGTGCACGTGGATCTTCAGCGCGATAGACGCGGTGGCCAAAGCCCATGAGGCGTTCGCCGCGATCCATGATGCCCTTAACATAGGCACGAGCATCGCCCATCTTCTCAACATCTTCGATCATGCCGAGTACACGTGATGGAGCGCCACCGTGGAGTGGGCCAGACATTGCACCGATCGCACCTGAAAGTGCTGCAGCAACGTCGGCACCGGTTGATGCAATAACGCGAGCTGTGAAGGTTGAAGCATTCATGCCGTGTTCGGCAGCAGAAGAGAAGTATGCATCGATCGCACGAACGTGAAGTGGATCAGGTTCGCCGCGCCAGCGGATCATCATGCGCTCAACAACGGTATGAGCCTTATCGATCTCTGACTGCGGAACTGGTGGAAGAATCTGACCACGTGCAGCTTGTGCAACGTATGAGAGAACCATGACGGATGCACGAGCAAGGTTGCTGCGCGCTTCCTCATCGCTAATGTCGAGAAGTGGCTTAAATCCCCAAGCTGGTGCGAGCATCGCAATCGCTGATTGCACATCTACGCGGATATCACCAGAGTGAACTGGAAGTGGGAATGGTTCGGCAGGTGGAAGTCCTGGATTGAATTGATCATCGACGAGTAAGCCCCAGACATTTCCGAAGCTGACGCGGCCGACGAGATCTTCGATATCAACGCCACGGTAACGAAGCGCGCTACCTTCTTTATCTGGTTCTGCGATCGTTGATTCAAAGGCGATAACGCCTTCCAGCCCTGGCTTAAAATCGTCAGACATCGAGATTCTCCATCTTTCTGCAAGTGGGGTCCGGCCGTAAACCGGCCAGCCGCTTTTACCTGAGCCTAGGTTGGCACTGCGAACAGCCGTTAGCAAGCGAACTCCCCCAACTAGCACGCGTAGGGAAAGTGAAGTTAGATACACCCATGAGCAGCACTGATTCGACCAATCCCGATGAGATCCGTGCCGCTATCCGGCAGATGCGTCGCTCCTACGGCGAGACTGGTTTAGTTGACCTCGATCCAGATCCCATCACCCAGTTCCGGGCCTGGCTCGTATCGGCCGCTGCAAACCCAATGGTCGTCGAAGCTAATGCAATGGTGCTCTCAACTTCGATCGGTGAGCAGATCTCCTCTCGCACCGTTCTCCTTAAAGATGTGAGCCGTGATGGCTTCTCGTTCTTCACCAACTACGAATCGCGCAAAGCTTCCGAGATGGCTGCTAACCCGCAGGTCTCGCTCCTCTTCCCGTGGTACCCGATGGAGCGACAGGTCATCGTTCAAGGCCGAGTCGAGAAACTCTCAGCGCAGGCAAGCGATGAGTACTTCGCCACCAGGCCATGGGGCAGCCAGATCGGTGCGTGGGCATCGGCCCAATCTGATGAGCTTGAATCTCGAGACGTTCTCGAAGCCTCGTATCAGGCTTACGCAGCGAAATATCCTGAGGGTCAAGAAGTTCCACGCCCACCACATTGGGGCGGATACCTCGTCCGACCAACTACGATTGAACTCTGGCAGGGGCGGTACTCCCGGTTGCACGAACGGGTCCGCTACATCGCAACCAATGAGGGTTGGGCCATGAAACGTTTCTATCCATAAGTTTCATCTCTCGGCAATCTAGGCCCATGAGGTCCGGAGAGCCTACGACTGAAAGGTTCTACTCATGAGCGAGATCATTATTCCGGCAAACCTCAAGCCACACGATGGTCGCTTTGGTTGCGGCCCATCAAAGATTCGACCTGCAGCACTCGATGCTCTCGCTGCATCTGGAACTTCTATTCTCGGAACTTCACATCGGCAAAAGCCTGTTAAGAGCGTTGTGAATCGCGTTCGCACAGGTCTTGCTTCGCTCTTCAATCTTCCAGAAGGCTATGAAGTCATTATCGGCAACGGTGGATCGACTGCATTCTGGGATATCGCAACCTTTGGTCTCATCGAAAATAAGTCCCAGCACCTTAATTTTGGTGAGTTCTCCTCAAAGTTTGCTTCTGCTGCGAAAGAGGCACCATTCCTGGCTGATCCATCTGTTATCAAGTCAGAGCCCGGATCACACCCGCTCCCTGTTGCAGAAGATGGCATCGATCTTTACGCACTCACGCACAACGAGACCAGCACTGGCGTCGCTATGCCAATCATTCGTCCAGCAGGTATCGGTGATGCACTCGTCGCTGTTGATGCAACGAGCGCAGCCGGTGGCCTTGATCTTGATATCTCACAATCAGATATCTATTACTTTGCACCACAGAAATCTTTCGCTTCTGACGGCGGTCTATGGATCGCCATCATGAGCCCAGCAGCGATCGCTCGTGTCGCCAAGATTAAGGAATCCGGCCGTTGGGTCCCTGCCTTCTTCGACCTCACGATCGCGATCGATAACTCACGTCTTGATCAGACCTATAACACTCCAGCAGTTGCAACGCTGATCTTGCTCGCCGAGCAGATCGAGTGGATGAATGCCAATGGTGGACTCTCCTTCTCTGCCGGTCGCTCGGCCGATTCATCATCTCGCCTCTATAACTGGGCCGAGAAGACTTCCTACACAACGCCATTTGTCACAGATCCAGCGATGAGATCAAAGGTAGTTGGAACGATTAACTTTGATGATGCTATCGACGCCCTTGAGATTGCAAAGATCCTGCGCGGTAATGGCATCGTCGACACCGATCCATATCGCAAGCTTGGAAAGAACCAGCTCCGTATCGGTATGTTCCCTGCGGTAGATCCATCAGATATCGATGCGCTCACAGCCTCGATTGATTATGTCGTTAGCGCTCTCGCTAAGTAGCGAGAATCTAGCGAACGAAGATGAACTACAAGGTCCGTAGAGTTGTCACGCTAGCCGTCCTAGTTGGCGTCTCGCTACTTATTCTCGTAAAAAGTCTCTAAGACATCATCGACTTTAATGCTTTTTGGGGCGATGAGTCGATCTCTCATAAATAAGAAGACCGAGATTGGTGCAAGGCTAGTGATGAGGCCGCAGAGCGCAATGCTCTGACGTACGCCAATTTGTGTGCAGAGCCAGCCAATAAGTGGTGATCCGAATGGAGTGCCGCCCATAAAGACCATGAGATAGATACCCATCACACGTCCACGAATAGCTGGATCTGTATGACCTTGAATATAAGAATTTGCCGAGATCATCGTAGTGAGAGCGATCATTCCAACGATCGGTAAGGCGATTGCATAAAGCAAGTACGTCGGTGCAACTGAGGCGAGTACGAGGGTCATTCCAAAGCCAGCTGCAAAGCGCAAAATGAATCGGACTCCGCGACGAGTATCTAAACGTGCCGAGAGTATGGCCGCACTCAAAGACCCGATCGCAATGATGGTGCCGAGGAAGCCGTAGGAGGCTGGACCTTTATGGAAGATCTGCGTTGCCATTAGGGCGTTGTAGATCTGGAAGTTCAAACCAAAAGTCCCAGCGAAGAAGACGGTAATCATGACTGCGATGATGTCTGGTCGAGCTCGTACATATCGAATCGCTTCGATTGCCTTCGCTGAACTCTTTGGCTTATTCTCAATAAAGAGATCTGATTCGCGAATGGCGATCAAGGAGCCAATCACGAAGATATACGAAGATGCATTGAGTAAGAAGGATGGACCTGTGTGGAATGCTGCGATCAAGAGGCCGGAGACACCAGGCCCAATGAGACGACCAGCATTGAAGTTTGCGGAATTCAGACTCACGGCATTTGCTAGATCACTCTTTCCCACCATCTCTGATGTGAACGCCTGACGCACGGGTGCATCAAGTGCGCCAAAGAGTCCCAGGAAGAAAGCTAAGAGAAAGACGTGCCAGATCCGAACATGATGTGTGACGACAAGAAGACCAAGGATCAAGGAAGTTAATCCCCCACCAGAATTGGTGATCAATAATAATTTTCTCTTATTCATTCGATCGGCGAGTGACCCGGCATACATCGAGAAGATCAGCGAAGGCAAGAACTGCAATCCAGTGACAAGACCGAGATCTCGGCCACTATGTGTGAGTTCAAGAACGAGCCAATCCTGAGCGATACGTTGCGCCCACGATCCAACATTCGAAATAAAGTTCGAGGCGAAGAGGAGTCTGAAGTTTCGGTGGCGGAAGGATCGCAGGGATCCAGTATCTTTCACGAGAATTGCCACGGAGTGAGTCTAACCATGAGTACGATTACAGGATGCGGCAAACAGTGACGATCATCGTGGGCGGAACAATTCTTTGGGCGCTCGCCCTGGTCATAGAGATTGCACGAAAGGCCCCCACTAATTCGCTCTGGATCTGTGTGAGCGGAATAGTGATGGGCCTCGTTGGATTGCGATATTCGGTCAGACGGTTACGACGCGAGCGCCGTTCGTAAAAGGGTCTTATCCCTCGATCTGTGCGGCAATTCCCTTAAGTACACGACCAAGGCGTTCTGCCTCAGCTCCTGATGGATGGCGGCCATGGCGAAGGCCATTTCCAACCTTGTCGAGCATCTTGATGGTGTCTTCAATGATCGTTGCAAGATCATCAGCATTGATTCGAGTATTTGCAACGACAGAGGCTGGCTCATCGATGATGCGAACTGAGAGCGCTTGTGGACCTTTCCGTCCTTCTGCCACACCGAACTCGAGTTTGGTGCCTGGCTTTACTGTGGTCACGCCAGCTGGAAGTGCGTCAGATGCAAGATAGACATCTTCGCCCTCTTCAGAGGAGATAAACCCAAAACCCTTTTCAAGGCTAAACCATTTAACGCGGCCAATAGGCATCGGCTACTCCTTTCGAATCGGTCTGCTTACTCGGCTAAGAGTGAGAGCAAGAGGGATAGTTTAACGGATTAATCGGTAACGACGAGTGCCTCAGAGTGGGCTCCGCAGCCGTGATCGACCGAGACCACGCTGGCATCTTCAGGTGAGAGCGCATTTGCGCATACGCCGAAGGCCGAACGAAGCGATCCTGAGATCGGGATAAAGAAGGCGCAGCCCGAACATGGCTTTGGCGCATAGGAAGCGATCGGCGTATTAGGACCGCGATCTCCCTCATACCAGCGCTTGCTCGCTGCATCGCGACCAACGATGGAAAGTACGCGAGCGCGTCCTAATCCGAATTCAAAGAGTTGGGCAGGATCGAGCTCTTCATCTCCTGGAAGTGCTGCATATCCTGGAACGAGTCGCTCATCATCTGCTGATGTAGGAATGATGTCGCCAACACCAACATCACCAGGTTGAATGCGATCCTTGTAAGGAACCCATTCTGGTGCGATCAATGATTCTGATCCTGGAAGAAGAACAACGTCGCAGATTGTGGTTGGGGCTTGATCATCAACCTTTGCAACAGTTACTGCCCAACGCCACCCGTGATAACCAGGAAGTGATGCCTCATAGAGGTAGGTTGCAATACGATCATCAGTATCAATCGAGACGAGATCCCCGACGAAGGCGCCATTGTTGGCGTCTTCAATCGCAGCAGCGCGAGCTTGCTCGCCTGCTCCGAAGAGATCTTTGATCTTTGCCATGAGAGAACCTTACTGCAATAAAAAAGCCCCCGATTTCTCGGGGGCTTAATGCGTGATAAGAGACTAGAAGTCCATATCTCCCCCGCCAGCAGGAGCTTGCTGCCCCTTAGGCTCAGGCTTGTCAGTGATGACCGCCTCTGTTGTAAGGAACAGTGCAGCGATCGATGCCGCATTCTGCAACGCAGAACGAGTTACCTTCGCCGGATCGATGATCCCAGACTTGATCATGTCAACGTATTCACCAGTTGCGGCGTTGAGACCGAAACCTGCCTCAAGATGACGGACCTTTTCAACAACAACTCCGCCTTCAAGGCCAGCGTTGATTGAGATCTGCTTCAATGGCGCTTCGATTGCGAATTCAACGATACGAGCGCCAGTTGCTTCATCACCTGTAAGTGTGAGCTTTGCGAGCGCCTTACCTGCCTGAAGTAGAGCTACGCCACCACCGGCAACGATGCCCTCTTCGACTGCAGCCTTCGCATTGCGAACTGCATCTTCAATACGGTGCTTACGCTCCTTGAGTTCTACCTCTGTCGCAGCTCCTGCCTTGATAACAGCTACGCCGCCAGCAAGCTTCGCCAAGCGCTCTTGTAGCTTCTCGCGATCGTAATCGGAATCGCTCTTCTCAATCTCAGCGCGAATCTGGTTGACGCGACCCTTGATCTGCTCTGCATCGCCAGAACCTTCAACGATGGTTGTCTCTTCCTTTGCCACGACGACCTTGCGGGCGCGGCCAAGCAGTGACATATCTGCAGAATCAAGCTTGAGGCCGACCTCTTCAGAGATGACCGTTGCTCCGGTAAGGATCGCAATATCTTGGAGCATCGCCTTGCGACGATCACCAAAGCCTGGCGCCTTTACAGCAACTGACTTAAATGTTCCGCGAATCTTGTTTACAACGAGAGTTGCAAGTGCTTCGCCTTCAACATCTTCAGCCAAGATCAAGAGTGGCTTACCTGACTGCATAACCTTCTCAAGGATTGGGAGAAGATCTTTGATATTGCCGATCTTTGAATTTGCAATGAGGATGTAAGGATCTTCAAGAACTGCTTCCATGCGATCTGAATCAGTGGTGAAGTAAGGGGAGATATAACCTTTATCAAAGCGCATACCTTCTGTGAGCTCGAGCTCGAGTCCAAAGGTATTGCTCTCTTCGACAGTGATCACGCCTTCTTTGCCGACCTTATCCATCGCTTCAGCGATCATCTCGCCGATAGTGACATCAGCTGCTGAGATTGATGCGGTTGCTGCAATCTGTTCCTTCGTCTCAACTGGCTTCGCCATTGCAGAGAGTTCGGCAGAGATTGCATCGACAGCCTTCTCAATACCGCGCTTGATCGCCATTGGGTTAGATCCAGCCGCTACGTTGCGAAGTCCTTCGCGGACGAGTGCTTGTGCCAAAACTGTTGCAGTGGTGGTTCCATCGCCAGCTACGTCGTCAGTCTTCTTTGCGACTTCCTTAACGAGCTCTGCGCCAATCTTCTCCCATGGGTCATCGAGTTCGATCTCTTTAGCGATCGAGACACCATCGTTAGTGATTGTTGGGGCGCCCCACTTCTTCTCGAGGACAACGTTGCGACCGCGGGGTCCAAGGGTGACCTTGACCGCATCTGCGAGAGCGTTCATGCCACGCTCTAGGCCGCGACGGGCCTCTTCACTGAAGGCAATCATCTTTGCCATTGATATCTCCTCTAATAATCGGATCTTTGGTTCTAGCTTCACCCTGCTGAGCCGGAATTATCACTCGGCCACCGAGAGTGCTAAAGCCAAATCTAGTCCAAGGGGCCAAGGCCCTCAAATCGTGGCGACGGCGCCCTCAAATCTGGACTATTTCCCCTCCCCGAGCCTAGAGTTGGGCTACTCAGAGGGAACCCTCTGACCTTCATCCAACGGACCGTCGGGCACGTACCTGCCCGGAGAAGGAGTGATTGCCCATGGCATCAGTCGTATTCGAAAATGCTTCACGCATCTACCCAGGCACAACTAAGCCGGCTGTAGATAAATTAAATCTCACCGTCAATGATGGTGAATTCCTCGTCCTCGTCGGCCCATCAGGCTGCGGAAAGTCAACATCACTTCGTATGTTGGCAGGACTTGAGGAAGTCGACGGCGGATCTATCCGTATCGGCGATCGCGACGTAACAAACGTTGCTCCAAAGGATCGCGATATTGCGATGGTCTTCCAGTCATATGCTCTCTATCCACATATGTCAGTTGCAGAGAATATGGGCTTCGCGCTCAAGATCGCTGGCGTAGATAAGGAAGAGCGTGATCGCCGAGTTCTCGAGGCAGCAAAGCTCCTCGACCTCGAGCCATACCTCGATCGTAAGCCAAAGGCACTCTCTGGCGGACAGCGCCAGCGCGTTGCGATGGGTCGTGCAATTGTTCGCGAACCACAAGTCTTCTTAATGGATGAACCACTCTCAAACCTCGATGCGAAGTTGCGTGTGGCTACACGTACCCAGATTGCAGCGCTTCAGCGCCGTCTCGGTATCACAACTGTCTACGTAACTCACGATCAGGTTGAAGCGATGACCATGGGAGATCGCGTAGCGGTCCTCAAGGATGGCCTCCTCCAGCAGGTTGATACTCCTCGTAATCTCTATGACAACCCTGCCAATGCATTCGTTGCGGGCTTCATTGGCTCACCTGCGATGAACCTCCTCAGCGTCAACGTTGCAGATGGTCAAGCACATGTTGGTGGCTTCAAGTTTGCGGTTCCAGCATCAGCTGGCGCAACTGTCACCGTCGGTGTTCGCCCAGAAGCATTTACCCCTGCTTCAACTGGCTTCAAGGTTCTCGTTGAAGTAGTTGAAGAGCTCGGTTCAGATGCATTCGTCTACGGAAAGCCAGTAGATAGCGATGTGAAGTTCGCTCAAGATGGCGATGAAGGCGCACAGGTCATTGTTCGCTGGGATCCAAAGAACCCACCAAAGCCAGGCGAGACCATCACTGTTGATGCAAATCCATCAGCGATTCACCTCTTCGATTCAACAACCGGAGAGCGCATTAAGAAGTAATTCAGCAAAGCTTTAAAGAAAAACCCCGCACCTTCTGGTGCGGGGTTTTTTCATGCCTTTAGTAATTAGGAGTAATTAAGCGAGCGCCTTCTGGAGGTTCTCATCGATGGCATCCAAGAATGCTTGGGTGTTGAGGTATGGCGCATCAGGTGAGATAAGAAGAGCTAGATCCTTGGTCATCTTTCCTGATTCAACTGTCTTTACGCAGACATCTTCAAGTGTCTTCGCAAATGCAGCGAGTTCTGCATTGTTATCAAGCTTTGCGCGGTGCGAAAGACCCTGAGTCCAAGCGAAGATGGATGCAATTGGATTAGTCGAGGTCTCTTTGCCCTTCTGATGTTCGCGGTAATGACGTGTCACTGTTCCGTGAGCAGCTTCAGATTCAACGACCTTGCCATCTGGAGTCATCAAGACTGATGTCATCAGGCCGAGTGAGCCATAACCCTGTGCGACGGTATCTGACTGCACATCGCCGTCGTAGTTCTTACAAGCCCAGACATAGCCACCCTCCATGCGCAATGACATAGCGACCATGTCATCGATGAGGCGGTGTTCATACCAAATACCAAGCTTCTCAAACTCTGCCTTGAACTCGGCTTCATAGATCTCTTGGAAGATATCCTTGAATCGACCATCGTATGCCTTCAAGATGGTGTTCTTTGTTGAGAGATAGACCGGGTACTTGCGCTTGATGCCGTAGTTCAGAGATGCGCGAGCAAAGTCACGGATGGAATCATCCAAGTTGTACATTGCCATCGCAACGCCAGAACCTGGGAAGTCGAAGACTGTGTACTCGAGTGGTTCTGATCCATCTTCAGGGACAAAGGTCATGGTGAGCTTTCCAGCGCCAGGAACTTTAAAGTCAGTTGCACGGTACTGGTCACCAAATGCGTGACGGCCGATAACGATTGGCTGGGTCCAATGTGGGACCAGGCGTGGAACATTGGAGATGATGATCGGTTCGCGGAAGATCACGCCACCCAGGATGTTGCGGATAGTTCCGTTTGGTGACTTCCACATCTTCTTAAGGCCGAACTCTTCAACGCGAGCCTCGTCAGGTGTGATCGTTGCGCACTTGATACCAACGCCATGCTTCTGAATCGCCTTGGCGGCATCGATTGTGATCTGATCATCGGTCTCATCGCGCTTTTCGATACCGAGGTCGTAGTACTCAAGATTGACATCGAGATAAGGCAGGATCAACTTATCTTTGATGAACTGCCAGATGATGCGAGTCATCTCATCGCCATCGAGCTCGACGACGGTGCCGGTTACCTTAATCTTTGCCATTCTTAGAGCTCCTTCACATCTGCTTGCTTTGCTCGGACTGCTTCCGCCGCGACCTTAAGCGCTTCTACTTCACTTGCTGTAAGTGAACTTTCAACGACCTTGCGAACACCGCTCTTTCCGATCTCGGCTTCAACTCCGAGATAGACGCCCTCGATGCCATATTGGCCATCGACCCAGGCGCAGACTGGCATGACTGCGCCAGAATCTTCAATAACGGCCTTCGCCATTCTTGCCGCAGCTGCAGATGGTGCGTAATAGGCAGAACCGGTCTTAAGGAGTGCGACAACTTCTGCGCCACCATTGCGTGTACGGTCAACGAGTTCGGCGATATCGCCTTCACTCAAGATCTCAGAGAGTGGCTTTCCATCTACGGTGCAACGGCTTGGGACTGGAACCATTGTCTCACCGTGTGATCCGAGGGTAAGTGTCTTCACTGATCCGACTGGAACGCCGACCTTCTCAGCAACAAAGTTTGTGAAACGAGCAGTATCGAGCATTCCTGCCTGACCCATGACTTGGTTCTTTGGGAAACCAGTTGCGATCTGAGCGAGCGCAGTCATCTCATCGAGTGGGTTAGAGACCACGATGATGACCGCCTTTGGTGAATGCTTGGCAATATTCTCAGCAACGCCGCGAACGATTCCAGCATTAACGCCGATCAGATCCATACGTGACATGCCTGGCTTGCGAGGTAGTCCAGCGGTGATAACAACGACATCAGAGTTAGCAGTCGCTTCGTAGCCTGCGCCTTCCGCAGTAGTCGTCGCGCCGATGATCTTCGTTTCAAAACCTTCGATGGCGCGTGATTGGTTCATATCAAGTGCGAGGCCTTCAGGCTTTCCTTCAACAATATCGGTCAAGACGACGGTCTCGAAGATGTTGTACTCAGCTAAGCGAAGTGCTGTTGTCGATCCATAGAAGCCTGATCCAACAACTGTGACTTTCCCTTTTAGCGCCATCTCTATCTAGCCTGCTCTCTCTCGTGATCGATCTATTGGGTGAAATCCTGTGAAAATGCTACCTCGCGTGAGGAAGGGTGATTGCCACGACCAAGAGCGCGCACGCGGTGGCTAGTGGCAGAAATAACTCGATCCGACGCTTCATTCCAACGCGGTTGTACTTGAGATAGGAGAAGGCGCCACCACCCAAGGCGAGAAGGATCGCCCCAGTACGAACTGTCCCGAATAGGGCTACAACAACGCCAAAAATGGCGATCGCACTTGCAATCTCCTCTGCCCGAGAGCGGGGTTTAACCGGGCTCATCCCTGCAGCGCCGTTTCCACAACATTTGTAAGGAGCATCGCCCTGGTCATTGGCCCTACTCCCCCAGGATTCGGGGCAAAGTGGCCGGCTACTTCTCTGACATCAGGATGAACATCGCCCTGAAGACCACTGTCGGTCCGAGTGATTCCAACATCGAGTACAGCGGCACCTGGCTTAATCATCTCGGGCGTAATGGAGTGAGGAACACCAACGGCTGCAACGACGATATCTGCAGTGCGAGTATGAGCGGCAAGATCTCGAGTTGATGTGTGAGTGGTCGTAACAGTTGCATCATCACCGCGACGACTGAGTAGGAGCCCGAGTGGGCGACCGACGGTCAAGCCACGACCAATAATGACGACCTCCGCACCCTTGGTTGAGACGTTATACCGATGAAGGAGTTCAACGATGCCGCGAGGTGTGCAAGGAAGCGGAGCAGCTTCACCAATGACGAGTTTTCCTAAATTCAAAGGGTGGAGGCCATCAGCATCTTTTGCTGGATCGATCGATTCAAGAATGAGATTCGCATTGATTCCCTTGGGAAGCGGGAGTTGCACGATATATCCGGTGCACTCTGGGGCGTTATTAAGATCGTTGATCGCTGCCAAGACATCGGCCTGCGTTGCGCTCGCGGGAAGATCGATGCGAATTGAATGAATTCCGACTTCAGCGCAATCTTTATGTTTTCCACCGACATACGAATGCGATCCAGGATCATCGCCGACCAAGATAGTTCCGAGTCCTGGCTTTACTGCCATGGCATCAACTTTTACCTTGAGCTCTGACTTGATAGCGGCAGCGGTCGCCTTGCCATCTAACGTAATCGCGCTCATGGTCTGATCCTATCTATCTCTCAACTATCCGAAAATCTGTGTGCTTATGCGTGCGAGAAGTGGCGAGTGCCGGTCATAAACATCGCGATTCCAGCAGCTGTTGCCGCAGCGATCACTTCTTCATCTCGAACGCTTCCGCCAGGTTGAACAACGGCTGTAACGCCAGCATCTATGAGGATCTGGAGCCCGTCTGCAAATGGGAAGAAGGCATCACTTGCTGCAACTGATCCCTTGGAGCGCTCTCCAGCTCGGCTCACCGCAAGACGAGCGGAATCAACGCGATTGACTTGGCCCATTCCAACCCCGACCGATGCTTGATCATGAGCAAGCAGAATGGCGTTGCTCTTTACGGCACGTACTGCGCGCCACGCGAAGGTGAGATCGGCAAGCACAGCGGCCGATACTGGCTCTCCGCTTACCTGCTTCCATGATCTTGGGCTATCGCCATCAGCATCAACTAGGTCTGAATTCTGAACGAGCAAACCGCCAGAGATTGGTCGGAGTTCATCGCGTGGAATTGAATATCCATCTATGGTGAGCAGGCGGATCGAAGGCTTCTTACTCAAGATTGCGATCGCTTCTTCTTCGAAGGATGGTGCAATCACTACCTCGGTGAAGATCTCACTCAAATTCTTTGCCATTGCATTCGTCACTTCACGATTTGCTGCGACGACTCCACCAAAAGCTGAAACCGGATCACAAGCATGAGCCTTCTGATGGGCAATGGTGATATCTGCATCAGTTGCGATGCCGCAAGGATTCGCATGCTTGATAATCGCAACACATGGTTCGCTGTGATCGAAGGCTGCGCGTAGCGCCGCATCTGCATCAGTGTAATTGTTGAAGGACATCTCTTTACCGTGCAGCTGCTTTGCCTGGGCAATGCCAACCGCGCCGTTGGATCCATACACCGATGCTGACTGATGTGGGTTCTCGCCATAGCGAAGCCCAGAGATTCGGTGCCAGACTTGTGCGCGCCAATCTTCACTTGTGCCGGTGCGTTGACCGAGCCAGGTGGCGATCGTCATGTCATATTCGGCTGTCGTTCTGAAGGTCTCCATGGCAAGGACTACGCGCTCATCCAGCGTGAAGCCGCCGGCTTTAATCGCTTCATGCAGACGTGCATATTGAGATGGATCAGAAATGACAGCAACTGATCCATGATTCTTCGCTGCGCCGCGAAGCATGCTTGGCCCGCCAATATCAATCTGCTCGATACATTCAGCGAAATCTTCAGTTGAAGCAATGGTCTGGCTAAATGGGTAGAGATTTACAACGATCAGATCAAAGGGCGCAATATCGTGAGATGCGATCGCTTCAAGGTGTTCGGGATTTCGTTGATCAGCGAGGATGCCGCCATGAATGCGAGGATGGAGCGTCTTCACGCGTCCGCCCATCATCTCGGGAAATCCGGTGTAATCCTCAACTGCAGTGACTGGAATATTCGCCGCACTCAAAGTCTTTGCTGTTGAACCAGTGGAGAGGATCTCAACACCAGCAGCATGGAGGGCGCTTCCAAGTTCGACTAAACCGGTCTTGTCATAGACGCTGAGTAAGGCTCGTCGAATTACTTTTCTCTCACTCATCTTTATTGGGCTCCGTCATTTTCATCTAACCAGGCGGTAAGCGCCTCAACGATGAGGTCTCGTTCGACAATCTTAATGCGTTCGTGCAGGGAATCTTCGCTATCTCCTGGTTCGATCGCCACAACTCGCTGGGTGATGACGGGGCCAGTATCAACACCAGCATCGACCCAATGAACACTGGTGCCAGTTTCAGCGACTCCAGCAGCAAGGGCATCTCTCACCGCATGAGCTCCGGGGAATGCTGGGAGTAAGGCGGGGTGGGTATTCATTACCTTAAATCGATTCACATACTCAGGGGCGAGAATCCGCATAAAGCCCACGCTGATCACAAGATCAGGATTGAGAGATTGCGAGACCGAGAGGATCTCTGTGTTCCAGACAGATCGATCCTCTGTCATAGGCAGATAAATATCTCGAACGCCCGCCTTCCGTGCTCGTTCTAATACTGGAGATTGCTTATCTGAGATGAGAGCGACGAATTCACATCGACCAGCAAAATTGGCATCAAAGAGCGCTTGCGCCAATGAGCCTGATCCTGAGGCGAGTAAGAGAACTCGCTTAGCCACGTGTGCGCACTCGCTTAATGAGTTCGGGGATATAAATACTCAAAATCAGCACTATTGCGAACCCAGCAGCGATAAACGCAGTTACCCGCCACCACGTTGCACCTACTGGGTTCATCTCCGAAGTGAGTAGCTCACCCGCCGAAAGATAGGCAATGACCGTAACAATAAGAAGTGTGAGCAACGAGGTGCGAAGTGCGAAGAATTGACGGCTCTTGAAGAGTGAGTTCTCGCGTAGTAGTGGTAACAAGACGATGAAGGCAAAGAGCGGAATGAGAACGACTCCCGCAGCGAGAAGCGGATGCTTGCCAGTAGGTAGCGATGCAAGTAGTGGCAGGGCTGGGATGCCGCGAACATTGAAGTGATGTGGCGCGAGTGAGGTGGCAGCTCCGAGATGGAATCCAATTCCAGTGATGTATGTCAGCGCAGCAACAGCAGCATTAGGAAGGTAGAGAAGTTGAATGATGAGGAAGAGCAAGCCACCAATAAGCCCAGGAGCAATGACTACACCAAGATCACGCAAGACACTCCAGTGCGCGGTAAGTGAGAGTGCCACAACAAGCGCGGCTAAACCAATAAAGAGTACGAGGGTGTGGAAGGCAAAACGGAGATAACGATTTTCCGCAGCTTTGAAATCATAGGTAGCGATATAGGAGATCGGGAAGATAAAGAGTGGCACGAAGTACCAGAGTGGGTGAATGCCGGTGCTCTGCGAGATCGCCGCAAGGATGGTCGCAATCACGCTATATGCCAGTGCGAAGAAGAAGCGTGCGCCCTCGATCTTTGGAAGAGCCGCCTTCACCTTGGGAAAGCTCTTGCGAATAGCCCAGATCGGGAAGATGATCGCGCCGAGGGGCAGAATCGTGAGCGCACCAGCGACCGGATTACTCGAGATCGCCAGATGAAATGGGACAAGATGTGCGCCGAGCCAGATCCAGATAGAGCCACGGATTGGGTCTGCAGTATTTCCTGATTGGCTACCAGCGGTAGCCCAGGCAAAGAGTGAGATGAAGCTTGCTGGAAATAAGGTGAGGGCGATAGCCCGCGCGGCCTGTTGAAGGGAGACCGCGAGGCTACGTCCTAGCATCTATGCTTCTTTTACTCGCTACGCAAGAAGCTTGCGCATTAAGGCAGCGGTCTCACTTGGTGTCTTACCAACTGCGACTCCTGCAGCTTCAAGGGCTTCTTTCTTCGCTAGTGCAGTTCCTGATGATCCAGAAACAATCGCACCTGCGTGCCCCATCGTCTTGCCTTCTGGTGCTGTAAATCCTGCAACATAACCAACAACCGGCTTTGTCACATACTCTTTAATGAAAGCTGCGGCACGCTCTTCTGCATCGCCACCAATTTCACCGATCATCACAATCGCTTCTGTCTCAGGATCATCTTGGAAGGCGCGAAGTGCATCCATATGTGTTGTACCAATGATGGGATCTCCACCAATTCCGATAGCGGTTGAGAATCCAAAGTCACGAAGTTCAAACATCATTTGATATGTAAGTGTTCCGGACTTTGATACGAGACCAATCTTCCCGGGACCAGTGATATCTGCTGGAATAATTCCAAGGTTTGCCTTACCTGGGCTGATGAGGCCTGGGCAGTTTGGACCGATCAAACGGGTCTTACCCTTTGATGCAGCATAGGCATAGAAGGCAGCCGAGTCATGGACTGGAATACCTTCGGTGATGACAACGCACAGTGGAAGTTCGGCATCGATTGCATCAATGACTGCAGCCTTTGCAAACTTAGGTGGCACGAATACAACAGAGGCATTTGCACCAGTTGCGGCTACTGCTTCAGCGACTGAGTTGAAGACAGGGAGTTGCTTGCCTTCAATCTCAACAACTTGACCGCCCTTACCGGGTGTCACGCCGCCGACAATATTGGTACCGGACTTAATCATGCGGCCAGTGTGCTTCGTTCCTTCAGAGCCAGTCATGCCCTGAACAATCACTTTGGTATTTTGATCGATGAAGATAGCCATTATTTTGCCGCCAATTCTGCAGCCTTAGCAGCTGCGCCATCCATGGTCTCGAGCTGCTGCACCAATGGGTGTGCTGCCTCATTCAAAATACGACGGCCTTCAAGGACATTATTTCCATCGAGGCGTACCACGATCGGCTTAGTAGCAGCACTTCCTAGGATCTCAAGTGCTTGAACGATTCCATTAGCTACTGCATCGCAAGCGGTGATTCCACCGAAGACGTTAACAAAGACGCTTCGCACATCTGGATCTCCCAAGATGATGGAGAGGCCATTCGCCATAACTTCGGCTGATGCACCGCCACCGATATCAAGGAAGTTCGCAGGCTTGACGCCATACTTCTCACCGGCATAAGCAACAACGTCGAGCGTACTCATAACAAGTCCTGCACCATTTCCGATGATGCCAACTTCGCCTTCAAGCTTTACGTAGTTGAGGTGCTTCTCCTTTGCGAGCGCTTCTAGCGGGTTCGCCGAATCATGATCCTCGAGGTCTGCGTGAGTCGCGTGACGGAAAGCGGCGTTATCATCGAGAGTCACCTTGCCATCGAGGGCGACGATTCGACCATCTTCGGTCTTAACGAGTGGATTGATCTCCATAAGAGTTGCATCTTCAGCAACAAAGGCTGCCCACAACTTCAACAAGACATCTGCGACTTGATCAACGACTGCAGCTGGGAACTGTCCAGCCTTTACGATCTCGAGTGCCTGCGCCTGGGTGATGCCGACATTTGGATCGATTCCAACGCGGGCTAACTTCTCTGGCTGAGTGTGCGCGACTTCTTCGATCTCCATACCGCCGGCAACGGATGCCATGACGAGGAAGTTTCGATTCGCACGGTCGAGCAAGATCGCCATGTAATACTCTTCAGCGATCGGCGCTGCTTGAGCGATCATCACCTTGTGAACGGTGTGGCCCTTGATATCCATGCCGAGGATTGCCTCAGCCTTTACACGAGCATCTGCGGCATCCTCAGCAAGCTTTACGCCGCCTGCCTTTCCGCGACCACCAATCTTTACCTGTGCTTTGACGACAACTTTTCCGCCCATAGTCGCAGCTGCGGCTTGCGCTTCTGCTGCAGTAGATGCAACAGCGCCGCCGAGAACTGGA